>Ga0181522_10000192_pt1 | contig 48706 bp, 43 predicted proteins | sample PEATcosm2014_Bin_27_FD_121103 | JGI IMG/M metagenome (GOLD analysis project Ga0181522, IMG submission 121103) | Peatland microbial communities from MTU Mesocosm Facility, Houghton, MI, USA - PEATcosm2014_Bin05_10_metaG | ecosystem: Environmental > Terrestrial > Soil > Wetlands > Peat | place...
AAAATTGGCCGCTTTCGGCAAAGGCTGTGGATAGCGTTGTGAGAAACGCGGCCTGCCGGTTTTGGGTCAGTTCACAAGCGCGCTGGGCCAGCCGGACGGCCTCGGCCCCGGAGCGAAGATTTGGATCCGGGGCGGTGGAAAGAATCCAGGCAAGCTCGTTGAGCGCCCCGGGAAAGTCCGGCCTGGCCGCGAGCGCAGCTCTGAAGCGGCTGATGGCATCATTCGATTTGCCGCTTTGTTGCAGAAGCAGGCCGAAGTCAAATTGCACCTCCGGGTTGTGCGGCATCAGTTGTGCCGCAATGGCGAGGTGACTCGAGGCCTCGTCCGCCCGGCCATTCTCGAGCAACAACATCCCCAGGTTGAATTGTCCCAATGGAAAGTCCGGCTGGACCCGCACCGATTCCCGATAAAGCGACAGGGCATCGTCCCTCTGTCCGGATTTTTCCAATACGTTGCCGAGCAGGGTGTAAGCGGCATAATTGTCGGTGGTGACTTTGACGGTGTGCATCAATAGTGTCAGGCTGTTCTGCCAATATTTTAATTGGATCTCCGTTGCGACCAGACAGCTCGCCAATATCGTGCTGCAACCGAGGATGACGGGCCTGCGCCAGTGCGGACGGAAATTCACGAGGTCGTTCAATCCCCACGCGATCAGAATGAACAAACCGATGCCGGGCAGGTAAAGGTAGCGATCGGCCATGGATTGAACGCCCACTTGCACGAGCCCGATGGTCGGAATCAACGTCCCCAAATACCAAAACCACCCGGTGAACAAATGGGGATTTTGCCGGCGGCGCCAGACGAACAACGCGGACCATGTCGTCAGCAACAAAGCGGCGCTGGTCACCATCATTGTTGGCCAGCGATGCGGGTAGGGGTAGATGAGCGCCAAATCGGACGGCCAGAAGATTTTGAAAATATAACGGACATATACCATCAAGGCATTTTCCACGCGGAGATGCAGGGGCAGAACATTCGACGACCAGAAAGCTCCGCCGGATTGCTGAACGGAATAGGTGATGATGCTCCCCGCCAATGCCAGGGCAAAGAAGGGGAGTTTTTCGATGACCAGATTGGCCGCCGTTCGTGCCGAACCGGGAGACTGGAAACGGTTTAGCGGCCAGAAATCAATCAGCAAGAGCACGAACGGCAGGGTCACCACCATTGGCTTGGACATCAGGCCGCAGGCGAAGAAAAACAGGGCCAGGAAATAATGCGGCAACACATGGCACGTGACGCGCGGACGGAAGGGGGCATCCCCCGTCACCTGGCGCCGATCACCTGTCACCCTCAACGCATATCGCGTGTAGGTGATGAGCGTGAGCATCCAGAAAAATGCGCTCAACACGTCCTTGCGCTCGGCCGCCCACGCCACTGATTCCACATGCACCGGATGCCATGCAAACAAGGCCGCCACCAGGCCGCTTTGCCACAAAGCACCGGTCAGCCGGCTTAACCATAGGAACAACAGCAGGGTGTTCGCAGTGTGAAAGAGCAGGTTGGTCAAATGATGGCCCCAGGGATTCAAGCCATAGAACTGGCAATCCAGCATGAGCGAAATCCAGGTCAGCGGGTGCCAATTGGCGGCGTACCCGCTTTGAAAAGCCCATATCATTCCCGGTCCGCTCAGACCCACGTTTACATGCGGGTTATCCGTGATGTAGGTGCTGTCATCGTAATAAGGGATGAAGTCGTGATGCAGCATCGGCCAATACAGGACCGCCGTGACCAGGGCCAGTCCCAGGCAAAGGACAGCGGTGAGTCGATCCCTTGTCAGTTTGGCCGTGAGCATAGGCTGAAGGGCCGGATTCAAAATTCAACCAGGTGACGGTTTCGTTTGATAAACTGGCAACTATTCCGGTAACCGACGCCGCGGGCGAGTTGGATGGCTTCAACAAAATTCATCCCCACCTCCCCGGGTGCGTGGGCGTCCGAGCCAAACGTGATGGCCACGTCCTTCTCAAATGCGAGTTCCAGAATCCGGCGGCTCGGATAGATTTCCCGGCAATCCTTGCGCAAACCGGCAGTGTTGAGTTCGATGGCGCAATCATGCCGTTTTGCCGCGCCGAGGAATTTTTCACACCGCGCGGTGCAATCCGGTGGCGGGCGATGGCCGAACTTTTTCGGCAGATCCACGTGGCCGATGATTTCGAACAAGCCGGATTCGGCCGCCAGGGTCAACCGGTCAAAATAAGCCGCCCACACTTCATCGGGGTTGCGGTGTTTCCATTCAGACAATTTCTGCGGGTCATCAATCGCCCAGGAATCGGAAACGTAATGCACCGACCCGATGAAATAATCCCACGGATGCCGCGCCGCGAGGCCACGGATCCAATCTTCGTAGCCCGGCAGATAATCCACTTCCAGCGCCAGCCGGATGGTGAGCTGGGGGAAGTCCTTTTGAACCTGCCGCACCTGGGCGACGTAATCGTCGAGCTGGCTGGCGTACATCCGCCAGTTGTCGAAGTCGTCGCGCGGCATCGGGCAGTGGTCGGAAAAGCCGATTTCCGTGAGGCCCGCCGTCAGCGCGTGCTTTGCATATTCGCCCGGCTCGCCGGTCGCGTGCCGGCACAGGGGCGTGTGCATGTGATAATCAGCAGGCCATTTCATGGCGTGGAGTGTTGAGAGTTGAGCGTTGAGTGTCGAATAAAAAACAGGCGTAACCCCCGGAGTGCGTCTTCCGGTCCTTAAGCCCGCGTTCATCCAGTGCTTGCCAGCCGAATGCCATTAGCGGTATTGAACTGGGAAGCAATAATGAAGAAAACAATTTTAACCATTCTTTTCACCGGCTGGTTCTGTTTCCAAAACGCCCAGGCTCAACCTGCCACCCGGACCAATGATTTTCATCGCTGGTGGCAGGACCGGCCGTTCGGCCCGGTTTACAAAAGCGCCGAGACCAACCAGCTTTCCCTCATCCGGGTGCAAGGCAACAAATTCGTCGAACCGGACGGCAAATCAATCCTGTTTCGCGGGGTGTCCATTGGCGATCCGGACAAGCTCGACCATCAGGGGCACTGGAACCGGCAACATTTTGAACAGGTGAAGGCCATGGGCGCCACGCTTGTCCGCATTCCCGTTCATCCGATCGCCTGGCGCGAGCGCACCCCCCAGGAATACCTGAAACTGCTCGACCAGGCGGTGGATTGGTGCACGGAACTTGACCTGCACGTCATCATTGACTGGCACAGCATCGGCAACCTGCAAATGGAAATGTTCCAGGATCCGATGTATGACACCTCAAAACCGGAGACCTTCGCATTTTGGCGTACGATGGCGCACCATTTCAAGGGCAACCATACCATCGCCTTTTATGAACTGTTCAATGAACCGACCCTTTACCGGGGCCAGTTGGGCAGCATGTCCTGGAGCGAATGGAAGAAGCTGAACGAGGAAATGATCCAGGTGATCCGTGCGTACGACACTGAAAAGATTCCCCTCGTGGCCGGCCTCGACTGGGCCTACGACCTGACGCCGCTCAACATCGAACCCATCAACGCTGAAGGCATCGGCTACGTGACGCATCCGTATCCGAACAAACGGTCTAAACCCTGGGAACCGAAGTGGGAGGAGGATTTTGGCTTTGCCGCGGATCGTTATCCGATCATCGCAACCGAGATCGGATTTTCCGTGCCCAAGGGAACCGTGCTCAAGGATGACGATTACGGCAAACTCATCGTCGGCTATCTGGAAGGGAAGGGGATCAGCTGGACGGCCTGGTGCTTTGATCCCGAGTGGGGGCCGACCCTCTTGAGCTCGTGGAATTATGATCTTACCGGCAGCGGGGAATTTTTCAAACAAGCCATGCAGGGGAAGGCTGGGACCCAATGATTCAACATGGCTGATGACCCCAGTCGTTCTCCCTAAGCTCCTTTTCGTAAAGGTCCATCTGCTCCTCGGACGTCAGATTGTTGACCGCGGCCGGCTGGCCCGGATCATGGCTTTCCTCCATCTTCCCATCCTTACCCTTGGTTTTATCTGGGTCCGGCAATTTCATTTTAACTCGTTTGGGTTTTGGGTGGTGCGGTGCTCTTGCGCTCGATGAGCTCGGCGGACAAACGTTTGGTCTCCACGCGCTGGCCGCGCAGCAGATTCATCATGACATCCATCGCCGCCATGCCCAGCCGGTACTTCGGCTGGCGGACGGTGGTCAGCGGCACCCGAAAATATTCCGCCGTGATGATGTTGCCATAACCCATGAGTGAAATGTCCTCCGGAATCCGCAACCCCTGCGTGAACAACGCCTGGGCACAACCGATGGCCACGGTGTCGCTCACGGCTTGCACGGCGGTGGCCTTGCACGATTCATTCAGCAGCTGGAGTCCGGCCTTGGTGCCGTCTTCAATCGTGTTGCCGGCGGCGAAAACCAGCTTGTCGTCCACCTCGATCCCGGCCTCGCGCAACGCGCGGCGGTAGCCCTCAAACCGATCATGGGCCCATGGCGCCACCGGCGGACCGGTGAGATAGGCGATGCGCTGGTGGCCAAGCTTCAACAGATGTTGCGTTGCCGTGTAGCTGGCGACCTGCTCGTCAATTTCCACGCTGACGAATGATTTGCAGAATGGAGCGGGCGGACCAATCAAAACCGTCGGGACCTGGCGTGCGAGCACCTCCTTGTAAACCCGGGCTTCGGCTTCAAACCGGTAAACCGGCGAAATGAACAGGCCGTCCACGCGCCGCGACAACAGCCGCCGGAGGCAGACCTCCTCGCGGTCCGGCATGTTGTGCGTGTGGGTGAGCAAAAGGTCGTAACCCAGTTGGTGGGCACGATCCTCGATGGCGAAAACGATGCGGGCAAAAATCGGATTCATGCTCGATGGGACTGCCAAGCCGAACAATTTGGTCGTCCGGGTGCGCAATCCCTGGGCGGAGGAGTCAGGAACATAGCCCATCTGCAGCGCAAGTCCCTTGATGCGTGCCTTGGTGGTCACCGACACATCGGGTGCGTCTCGCAACGCCTTCGAGACCGTCATCACGGAGACGCCGGCGTGCCGGGCAATATCCTTTAATCGAACCATGACAATTTAAAATTTAAAATACCAAACGGCGTGGCTGTTTTTTTAATCCTGCATTTTTCTTTCACAGATACGCTCCGCGCCAGTGCAACTTGCGGCGCAGCGCCTCCAAAAAAGAGCTGTCCGCCAGATGCATCAGCCTTACAGTGCTCCGGCTGCGTCGAACCGTTACGGCGTCACCCGCACCCAGCTCAGCGACAACCCGGCCGTCGGCACTTAAAATGGTGGCCGGCGCCGGACTGGCGGCCTGGACGCGAATGGCTGAGGCCAGCGGTAAAATGAGCGGTCGATTCGAAAGTGTGTGGGGACAAATCGGGGTCAGCGCAAACACTTCGGCGGTGGGCAATACCACCGCGCCACCCGCTGCGAGCGAATACGCCGTTGAACCTGTTGGCGAACTGATGATTAATCCGTCGCCGTGATAGCGGGTCACCAGTTCGCCGTCCACGCTCACATCCAGTTTGATGAGCCGGGAGATGGCGCCGCGGCTGATGACGATGTCATTGAGCGCGGTTTCATGGACGGGCTGGCCCTGGCAGCGGCCGCTGACTTCAATCAAAGCGCGGGATTCATATTTGAATTCGCCGCGCCAGACGCAGGCCAGGGCGCGGGTCATTTCATCCGACGGCACGGCGGTGAGAAAGCCGAGGCCGCCGATGTTGATGCCGAGCAACGGCGTGGTCGAGCCGGCAATGTCGCGGGCGACGCGCAGCATCGTGCCGTCGCCGCCAAAAACCACCAGCAAATCCACCTCGTCCGCCAGCGTGGCGGCGTCGGCACAAACGTGATCCTTCAACCCGGCCAGCCGGGCGGTTTCGCCGTCACAATAGACCTTGCGTCCGGCGCGTTGGATGAGTCGCGCGGCCTTGCGAACGCTGTCGGCACAGGCGGCTTTTTCGGAATTGCCGATCAGCCCGACGCGTTTGATTTTGTCAGCTCGTTTTTTCAATCAGCGCCAAAAATTCCCGGTTGCCCGCCGGTCCGAGCAGCGGTGATTCCACCACGCCCTGCCAGCGCAACCCGGATTGCGTGCGGACGAATTCCTGCAATTCGCCCAGCACCCGCTCATGCACCGCCGGGTCGCTGATGACGCCGCGACCCTTGTCGGCTTCGGCTTTGCCGGCCTCGAACTGAGGCTTGATGAGCGCGACGATTTTGCCATCTGCCCGCAATAATGCAATGGCGGCGGGTAAAATGTTTCGCAACGAAATGAAGGAGCAGTCAATCACGGCCAGATCAGCAGGGGAAAACGGCCGGGGAAATTGCGCGGCAGTCAGGTGGCGCGCATTGGTCTTTTCCATGACGACCACCCGCGGGTCGTGGCGAAGTTTCCAGGCGAGCTGGCCCCGGCCGACATCCACGGCAAAAATTTTCGCGACGCCATGCTGAAGGAGGCAGTCGGTGAACCCGCCGGTGGACGCGCCCAGATCGAGCGCGGTGAGGCCGGTGACATCCAGTTGAAAGTGGCGCAGGGCCTGTTCGAGCTTGTGTCCACCCCGGCTGACATATTTTTCGCCCGTATCCAGGGTGAGCTGGTCATCAGGTTTGACGGAGTCGCTGGCTTTGTGGGCGGCCTGGGCGTTGATGCGGACCTGTCCGGCCAGGATGGCGCGTTTGGCGCGTTCGCGGCTTTCGCAAAGGCCCCGTTCAACCAGGGCCTGGTCGAGACGAGTCATGAACGCCGCTACAATACCCAAAACCGCGGAGATTACAAGCGGTTGCCGGTGGTATAGACACGGTTTTGAACTTCACGGAAGCTGTGCAGAAACAGATCGTTGTCGGCCACGGCCTTTTCCACCAGTTGCTTGAGCAGGAACATTTCAGAGCTGTTGATGACGGCGTGGACGCTTTGCTTGAAGGCTTCCATGGGCGTGAACGTTTGAAACGAGTCCCCGAGCAGGATGATGGTTGCGTGCCGGCGCTGGTTGACGGGCATGATTTGCAGCGCCTTGAGCGTGAGGTTTTCCTCAATGGCGTTGGCGCCGAAAAGTTCCTCGACCACGACGACCTGATAGTGGGCCTGGCCGAAGCGTACGAGAAAATCACTATGGGTGGCGGCCGTGTGGACCTTGTAGCCGAGTTCACGCAGGGCGGTCTTGGCGTTTTCGAGCCATTCCGGCGTGGAAAATGCGATCAAGGCCGGTTTATCTTCGGTGCTGACAAAATCGAATGAGCTGTTCATAAATTATTTGATTTTGAGGACCGGTGGCGCTCCTCCGGTGGAGGACGACGATGATGCTGGCGGCGTTTTCATGCGCAACGAGCCCATCGTGGTGGTCATCTCGCCGCGGGCCTTCTTGAGGTTGTCAATGCCGCGGGAAATGGTGCTGCGCTTGGTGCAGTAGAGCAGGGCGGTTTCCTCGGTGATGATGCCCTGTTCGAATGCTTCCATGCACGCATGGTCAAAGGTCCGCCAGCCGAACGGGTAGCTGGCCTCGATGATTTCGTAGAAGGTTTTGCCCTCGCTTTCGCCCAGGCGCATGGCTTCCTGAGTTCGAAGGTTCGAGCCCATGAGTTCGAGCAGCGCATATCGCGCACCACCGACCTTGGGCACCAGCCGCTGACTCACGATCCAGCGCAGGGAATCCGCCAGCCGCACGCGAATTTGTTCCTGCTCATCCGGCTCAAACATGCCCAGAATGCGGTTGACGGTTTCGCCGGCATTGATGGTGTGGAGGGTGCTCAACACCAGGTGGCCGGTTTCAGCTGCACTGAGGGCGATCTTGACCGTGTCCTGGTCCCGCATTTCACCGACGAGAATGACCTTGGGCGCCTGGCGCAACGCCGCGCGTAACCCATTGACGTAGGAATCGAAATCGATTCCCAGTTCCCGCTGGTTGAACGTCGCCTGGTTATGGGTATGCACATATTCCACCGGATCTTCGAGGGTGACAATATGGACGGGTTTGGAGGTGTTGATTTCGTTGAGAATGGCGGCCAGGGTGGTGGATTTGCCGGAGCCGGTGGCGCCGGTGACCAGAATCAAACCGGTTTTTTCCTTGGGGATTTCTTTGAAGATTTCCGGGAACCCCAGTTTGTCCAAAGTGGGGATCGCGGCATTAAGCTGCCGGCAGACGACGGAATAATTGCCGCGTTGAGCGAATATATTGACGCGGAAACGGGCCTTGTCCTGCAGCGCGTAAGACGCGTCGCAGGAACCATGGCGCAACAAATCTTCAATCTGCCAGAGATTGTCGCCGATGATGTTCAGCGCAATCATTTCGGTCTGATACGGAGTCAGCTTGTCGATGGGTGGATCCAGCACCACCGGCTTGAGTTCGCCGTAGGCCTCGACCTGTGGCGGGCGGTCCACCGTGAACAACAGGTCGGAGATCTCCGGCTGTGAAGCCAGCATCGTCGTCAAAATTTGGTCCAACTCGGGTCGGCGCATAAATCAAGTCACATCATCTTCATCCGGCGGGTGCGCCAGCAAGGAGCGGAATTTTTTCTTGTCCAGCGCCTTGTCGTAGGCTTCCTCCGGCGCAATGCGTTTCATGCGCACGTGCTCCATGATGTGGTCGTCCAGCGGCTGGTTGCCGTACTTTTTTCCGACCTGAATCATGCCGGGCAGTTGGTGGGTCTTGCCTTCGCGCACCAGGTTGGCGACGGCGGTGTTGAAAACCAGGATTTCAAACGCGGCGATGCGCCCTTTCTTGTCGGTGCGCTTGAACAAGGTTTGCGCCACGATGCCTTTCAAGGCCTCGGAAAGTGTCTGGCGGATCTTGTTCTGCTGGTCCGCCGGAAACACGTCAATGATGCGGTCCACGGTCTTGGAGGCGCTTTGCGTGTGCAACGTGCCAAAAACCAGGTGGCCCGTCGCGGCGGCAGTGATCGCCAGTTCGATGGTCTCCAGATCGCGCATTTCGCCGACTAGGATGATGTCAGGGTCTTCGCGCAATGAACCCCGCAAGGCGGCGGCGAAAGACTTGGTGTGGACGCCGACTTCGCGGTGGTTGATGAGGCAGTTTTTGCTCTCGTGGGTGAATTCAATCGGGTCTTCGATGGTGATGATATGATCTTTGCGGTTCTTGTTTGCGTAATCCACCATGGCAGCCAGGGTGGTGGACTTGCCGGAACCGGTGGGTCCGGTGACCACGACCAATCCGCGGTTGAGCATCGAAAACTTTTTGAGCACCACGGGCAGCGGCGCTTCGATCTTTTCAAAATCCTCAAACGAGAGCACGCGACTCGGGATCTGGCGGAAAGCCGCCGCAACGCCGTTTTTCTCGTTATAGAAGTTGACGCGGAAGCGGGAGATGTTGGGAATTTCGTAGCCAAAATCAACGTCGCCGGTTTCTTCAAATTGTTTGATTTTGTAATCCGGAGCGGTTTCGTAGAGCATCGCCTTGAGCGAATCGTTTTCGAGGGGCGGGAAATCAACGCGCTGAAGTTCGCCGTTGATGCGTAACATGGGCGGGTTGCCGGAAGCCATGTGCAAGTCTGAAGCTTTTTGCTCAAACATCAGGTTGAAAAACGCATCGATTTTAGCCATAAAACCTTTCTTTGGAACGAAATGTTAGCTAACGCCGCGCCAAATTCCCGTAATGAATCCGTTGTCTGAAATCATTCGCCGCGAGATTGCCCAACGCGGAGTTTTGTCGTTTGCGCATTTCATGGAACTCGCGCTTTACTGTCCCAAACATGGATATTACGAGACAAAAAAAGACAATCCCGGCCGGCGCGGCGACTTTTATACCAGCGTTGGGGTGGGGGAAGTCTTCGGCGGGCTGCTCGCCTTTCAATTCGCCGGATGGTTCGAAAGCCTCGACCCTCAATCTGCGACCCTCAATCTGGTTGAAGCCGGCGCGCATGACGGGAAACTCGCCGCGGACATTCTGGGTTGGCTGCGACGAAACCGCCCGGAATTGTTCAGGCAAGTCAATTTCTGGCTCATTGAGCCTTCGGTTCAACGGCAGGCGTGGCAGAAGGGGACCCTGAAGGACTTCGCGCCACAGGTGCAGTGGTGCAACAGCTTGGACGATTTGAAACTTGGAACTCAAAATTCGAAATCGAGCGGCATTATTTTCAGCAACGAGCTGCTGGACGCCATGCCCGTGCACCGGTTCGGCTGGGATGCCGCAAAAAACTCCTGGTTCGAGTGGGGGGTCGCGGTTGATGGAGAAAAGTTTGTCTGGACGAAAATCCAGACCCCGGATGCCAGACCTCTGACCCTGGACCCCGGATTGCTCGCCGTCCTCCCCGACGGCTACATCGTCGAGACCGGTCCGCAGGCTGAACACTGGTGGCGCCAAGCGGCAGGCATTCTGGATCGCGGGAAATTGATGGCCATTGACTACGGCCTGGCCACCGATGAATTAATTTCACCGGATCGTGCACGCGGCACTTTGCGTGCGTATTATCGGCATCATGCAAGCGAGGATGTCCTGGCCAATGTCGGAGAACAGGACCTCACTGCGCACGTTAATTTTTCCGCCGTTCAGGCTGCCGGCAAATCAGCCGGGCTGAAGACAGAATGTTTCGAGACACAATCGCAGTTCCTGACCCGGATTCTGCGAAATGCCCTGAAGACGGGTTCCATCGGCAAATGGACTCCAGCCCAGGCCCGCCAGTTTCAAACCCTCACGCATCCGGAGCATCTGGGCCATGCCTTCCGGGTGCTGGTGCAGGCGAAATAGGGTGCGCGTTCTGACTTATCCGTTGGAGTTCAACTCGTAATTCAATATCGAAAGACAATAAATCGCGGCTGTTTCAACTCGCAGAACCAGGCGGCCAAGCGAGATTGGCAATGCGCCCGCCGCTTGAATGGAATGGAGTTCCTCAGGCGTGAAATCCCCCTCCGGTCCGATCCAAACCCCGACGCTTTGCGGCAGGCGTTTGTGTTTCGCCTGAAATTCGCTAAAACATTCGTGCGGGTGGCGGCGCTCTTTTTGCAATGAACCCACCAGGCACAAATCAAACGATTCCATGCGCGCAAGAAACTGCTCGATTGTCGTTGGCACCTCGACTTTTGGCAGCCACGGGGCACCGCACTGTTTGATGGCTTCAACCGCCACTTGCTGCCACTTGTCGCGCTTGTGCTCGGAGTCCTCTTCGTCAAGTTGCATCACCACGCGACCGGATAAAATCGGCACAATCCTGTGCGCGCCCAGCTCGACGGCTTTCTGGATGATGCTTTCGATGGTCTTGCCTTTCGGCACGGCCTGCAGCAGCGTGATGGAGCAGGGCGGGGGTGGGGTGTAATTTTTCAGCGAGACGGAAAGCATGACGGCATCGCGTGAGCTGCTATCCACCGTGCAAAGAAATTCATTTCCCATCCCGTCCAAAACCGCAACCAGTTCGCCGAATTTCAACCGCAGGACACGGAGGGCATGGTGCGCTTCCCGGCCATCGAGGCGGAGGGCTTCACCGGCGCAGCGCTCGGGGGGCAGATAGAAACGGTGCATTGGTTGAATGGTAGGAGACGACGCCAGGAGTCTCACTCTTTTTCCGTGAGTTCAGCCAGGAATCCGTTGGCTCGCCTCGTACAGAAATCATCGGAACAATTTTTTGGCTTTTTCAAAAAAGCTCTTGCTGATGGGATTGGCGTCATCGCCGCACGATTCGGAGAACACCCGCAATTTGTCTTTTTGCTCGGCGGTCAGGCGGGTGGGCACCTCGATCTGGATGCGCACGTGCAAATCACCGTGGCCGTAGCCCTGCAGGTTTTTCACCCCCTTGCCTTTGACCCGAAAGGTTGTGCCCGGCTGTGTGCCGGCGGGAACCTTGATCGTTGTCCGGCCGTCCAGTGTCGGCACCTCAATTTCTGCGCCGAGAGTTGCCTGGACAAAGCTGACCGGAACTTCACAAAGCAGGTCGTCGCCGTCACGCTGAAAAATTTCGTGCGGCTGGACATGCAACACGACGTAGAGGTCACCGGCCGGCCCGCCGCGGAAACCGGCTTCGCCGTTGCCGGAGGAACGCAGGCGTGAGCCCGCGTCCACGCCCGGAGGAATGCGGAGTTTGATTCTGGAACTGCGTTCACGTTTGCCTTCGCCATGGCAGGATTTGCACGGCTTTTCCACCATGCGTCCCGCCCCTTTGCAATGCGGGCACGTCTGCGCAATGCTGAATATGCCGCGCGAGGTGAGCACCTGCCCGCGTCCGCCGCAGGTCTGGCAGGTCCGGATTTTTGAGCCTTGTTCCATGCCGGAACCATTGCAGGTTTCGCACCGGTCCAGCTTCGACAGGGCAACTTCCTTTTCGCAACCGAGCGCCGCCTCTTCGAGGGTAATCTCCAAATCGTAACGCAGATCGTCGCCGCGCTGGGGTTGGGACGGGTCCGAGCCACTGCCAAAGAAACTGTCGAAGATGGTTCCACCGCCAAAAACCTCGCGGAAGATTTCGAACGGGTCGTGAAAGCCGCCGCCGAAGCCGCCCCCGCGGCCGGCCCGCGCCCGCGGATCGAACGCGGCGTGGCCGTATTGATCGTAGGCCGCACGTTTTTGCGGGTCGCTCAGGGCCTCGTAAGCCTCGCCGAGCTCCTTGAATTGTTCCTCGGCGGATTTGTCGCCGGGATTTTTGTCCGGATGAAATTTGACGGCCAGTTTGCGATAGGCCTTCTTGATTTCCTCATCGCTGGCGCCACGGCTGACGCCGAGCACTTCATAAAAGTCGCGTTTAGACATGGATCAAGCAGCAGGCGATACAGTCGGTTTTCGGGCGACGATGACCGTGGCCGGCCGTAGCAGGCGGTCGCGCAGCTTGTAGCCTTTGCGAATTTGCTGGAGGACCTGGCCTTCCGGCACGTCAACGGAATCCAGTTGCGAAACGGCTTCGTGCAGCGTGGGATCAAACGGTTTGCCGCGGGCGTCAATCTCCTCCAGTCCGGACTCGGCGAGAATTCCTTTAAGCTGCTGTTGAATCATGGCGATGCCGGCTTGCAAGGACTCGATCCCGCCCTGCGGAACTTCCGGGCTCCGGGCCGCGGCTTGCGCCATCTCGAAATGGTCGAGCACGGGCAGCAGTTTTTGCAGGAGCGCGGCCCCGGCGGATTGGGCGGCTTCGACGCGCTCGCGGGCGGCTCGTTTCTTGAAATTTTCAAGATCGGCGGCGGTCCGCAGCAGTCGGTCCCAGTGTTCGTCCGCCTTGGCGGCGCGCTCCTCGAGCGTGGCCCATTGTTCCGGGGTGCGTTCCGGGGCGGAAATGGAGGCCCCCGCCGGCGTTGCCGGTTCAGCCGGTTGAGTTGCGGGCGTCGGAATGACCGGTTTCTTCATGTGTTTGATTCAGCTTGAAATAATTTCAAGCCGACAAGGTAGACGATTATTCCGGAACCGGCAACTGGGATGCGCAAGCCGGCTAACGGGCCGTGATGATTTGCTGAAAGGCGGGCAGGCTGCGCAATCCATCGAACCGGTGGTCCTTCTGCAACTCGACGAACAGATCACGGGCTTTGGGATTGATCTTGAGGCGCTGGGCACTGAGGTCAAGCGATTTGCGCAGATTCTGGAGCGACTGGTCTGGTTTGCCCAACACGGCATCAAGGGCGGCAAGGTCATACACGGGTTCCGGTTGGTCGGGTGCGAGGGCAACCAGCTTTTCAATGACAACTTCGAGTTTCACCAGGTTGCCCATCTCGGCGTACCGCTGGGCGATGAAGCTGGCGGCCCCGGGGTCAAGATGCGGATTTTCCAGCGCGCGGTCGAACAACTCAATCGCCCGGTTGGTCTGCTGCATCTGGAGGTAGATGCTGGCGAGGGAAAGGAGATTTTGCAGGTTCGCCGGGTTGGTGGCCACTTCGTTTTCCATGCGCTGCACCTGGGTTTCGATCTGGGAGCGGGTGGCGGATTGGCTGTTGAAGTCACCCAGCCGTTTCACGAGGTCCTTCACCTGATCATTATAGGGATCGAGTTTTTGGCAGGTTTGGGCGATGAGGAGCGCGTCGTCCACGCGTCCATATTGAAGCAGAAAATTTATATAACGAAAAACGGCTTCCGGACTGTACGGACAAAAGGCAAACGACTGCTTGAACGCAAATTCGGTCTCGCGCTTCAGGGATTCCGTGGCGGCAGGGGTTTTTTGGCGGTATTCCTCCGGGCATTGCGGACTCAAGCGCCAGGCATAAACGCCGGAGATGGAACTGCGAAGTTTGGAAAACGCCTTCTGGGCCTGTTCATCGCGGACAAATTTGAGATCGCCCTTGAACCCATTGTAATCGTGGCGCAGATACACCTTTTCAATAAAGTTTACGACGTCCTTCACCGAGGTGTCATAGGTGATCCAGTTGCCGATGAGCCGGTCGGAATACTTGCTCCAAAACGCATGGTCGCGTTGAAAGACCTCCTCCGGGAGTTCCGGCAGGGGATTGCGGTTGATTTTCATGATGACGCTGTAGGGCGTCTCGTACGGATACATCCACGGCAGCGGAAAGCTTTCCTCGATGTAAAACTCGTTGTTGGGGTTGTGATCGAAGATGACTTTGCATAACAAGCCGTTGATCATCATCACCGCCACCTGCCCGCTGACCTGCATTTTCCCGGAGGGATCAACATGCACATCCTCGCCAGCCATCATCTGCCCGGCCTGCATCCGCCGCTGCACATCCTGCATGTAATCCGAGAAGCATTGCTGGGAATCCTCAGGACTGGGAATGTAAATCTCGCGGTCCGGGTATACTCCGCCGAGGCTTTTGGCAATATCCGCAGGGTAGGCGGCCTCGAGCAAAAGCCGGTTCAGCCGGATGCGGGTGTCGCCCTGGGGGTTTTGCGCGATGAATTGTTGAAGATAGTCCGAAATCTTCACCTGGGCGAAACGGGCAGGGTCGTAAATTGACGGGCCCTCGAGCAGCCGGTTCCAGTTTTCCACCAGTGCGCTGCGCTGCTTGTTCTCGTCAGCTTTGCCGGTGATCAATTCCTGGGTTGGCTTGTCGAGTTGTTGGAAGAGCCACCGGGAAAGCGGATCCTGGCTGGAACGCAACGAGGACGCCAAATCAGGCAGGTTGATAAAGTCCTTGCCGGTAAACCACGAAGTGGAGACGCGCCAGCGTTTTTCGATGCGCGCGCCGCGAGCTTCAAAATACCAGTCCAGCGGGGACACAATGCGTGCCAGGAGATTGGTCTTGTACGGATCGTCCTTGAGAACGGTACGGGCGAGTTCACTGAAAAAGGGCGGGTCGATTTGCTGGCTGCGAAAATACTGGGCGCGAAGGTAATTGAGATAGGTGCCGTCCGCCAGGGCGTTTTGTGTGATCAAATACACATCCCGGCGGTCAAAATTCTGATCTTGGAGGGGCTGGCAATCATGGGGTATGAAGCTTTCACAGAAAATCATGTAGGTGGGACAAAAGCGGCCGGGATCCGTGCCGCCAAACAGGATCGTATCCTTGGCCATTTCCGGATAGATCAGATTGCCGTTGGGGCCTTTCATTGCCGCTTCGCGAAGTTTGGGGTCGTAGGTGAGCTTGCCATCCGGCCCGGGAAACGGCGGGGTGAACATGTCGTGGCCGAACCAGTAGCCGTACCAGTGATACCGCTGTTCGCTATGAGCCCAATGGGAAAGTCCGGAGGACAGCGGCATGATGGCGAAAACCACCAAGGTGATTGCCAGGGGTGCGCGCTGCCGGTAGACAAACAAGCTGGCGATGAACGCCACGACCAGGCCCAGGCTCAGCAGGCCGGCGATCACCGGAAGGCTGTATTGATTGGGCGCAAATACAAGTCCCAAAGCCGTCCAAATCTGCCGGAAACTCAAACTATCGCCCGGGGAAAAAATCATGATGATCGATGTGCTCAGGCAAAGCGCCGCGGCAACGGCAAACACCAGGAAATACATGCGGTTGTCTTCCCCCGGGTTGACCGGTTGATTCCGGCTCCGGATAAAATATTGGGCCGCCAGGGCGGTGAGGACAAAAGCGGCCGCCAAACAGATAAACAGAAAAAGAATGGAATTAAAGAAGAGCAAACCGACGCCACCATAGAATGTGCTGCTAACGCCGTTGTATAGCGTCAGGAAGGCTGGGACCAAGGTCACCATGCCCAGCAAAAGTCCGACAATGCGAAACTGCGCGAAATGGGTGGCCATGAACGCGGCAATCAGCGCCATGCCGTACCCGGCCATGATGGCGATTATTGCATGTGAGGCGATAAAAAACACCCTGTTCAGCTCCGCCGTCTGGCGGTCGGGTGCGACATTCATGAGGACCATCAACAACACACCGATGCAGAGATAAATTGCGGTCAATCCAGTGATCCAGGATCGCTCGCGCTTTTGCATTTTGAAAAAGAAGAGCAGCGGCACCAGCGCCATAAACAGCAGCACCCAGTTAAACTCGCTGGTGATATCGCTGACCAGAATGCCAAGCTGCGTCACAAAACGACCTGGATCATGAATCAAATCTGACGGCTGGGCTTTTTCGTACTGGCCCCGGCTCAACGCGTGGAAAAATCCCTCGACGGTGCGCGGATAACCCCATTGCATCGGCGGGTCAGTCATGCCTGCAATGGGCTCATAAAAATAGAACGATGCGCCCGCCACCCACAACAATCCCATCAAAAGAGCCCCTTTCCATTCAGTGGCAAGCCCCTTGGTCTTGAACCCGAGCCAGATCCAGGCGGCGAACGAGCCGATTCCAACGGTGTGGTAAATGAGCAGCACCATTTGGGCCGTGTCGAGCATGTTGGTAAAGTGCAGGCTGTTGGCGATCAGCCCCATGATGTAAACGATGCTGTTGCCGAGGAAAAGATCGCGGCCCAATTTGGGCTGGGTGGCGGCGACGGCAACCTCGATGCCCATGGCCGCGACGAGCAGCGTTTGGTGGATGGTGGCGCAGATGCCAAAGAAGAACATGGCCGTGTAGAGGTATCCTCGTTGGCGCGGGGCATAAATCCACCGCAGAAGACAGACCAACACGATCATCAACCAAGGCACGCCAAAGGGGGAAATTCGGTTGATGGCGACCGACTCGCTCCACATGACGCCCCCGAGTCCCAACAGCAGCCCGGCGACCGTTCCAGAAACCACGCAGATGATGTTTTCCCATTTACCGGCGATGTTCCGCAGGTCTTCAATTCCCTCCATGAGCATGCTGCTGCCGCGTGAAACCATGAAGGCCACCAGGCCACAAGCCAGGGCGGCGGCCGTGGATTCACCCACCTCCACGCGCCAGGCGACGTTTCCCACCACCAACAGTTTTGTCCAGAGCCAGGAATAAATCGCCCAGAAAGGATAACCCGGCGGATGAGGAATGCCCGCGTAGAAGGAACCGGTGCAGAGTTCTCCGGAATCCTCCAAGGTTGCCTCGGGTGCCAGGGTCAGGAAATAAACCGTCCACATCACAGCGAAGGTGATGAACATGGCAACCCAATCTATTCTACGGAAGAGCGGAGGCACCCGCAGGGGGACTGATGGCCGGACGGCTGCCGGCGATTTAACCGCCTGACTTTTGGCGTTCTTCGGTTTTGGCTTTTCCATTTTTCAGCGTTATTCGTTTGATTTGCCGGATGGCGTAAAACCATCAGTAGAAATGGAACGGGTATGGTTTGTCCATCCCAAAGTGGCGGGCAGGATATTCTGCTCAATCTGTGACGACCCGCCGGGGAGATAGGCAATGGCGCTGGAATTGCTCATAATCATGGCGGTCATGTGATCCTGGGAGGGCGAGGCGTCAGAAAGACCGTTTTCCTGCCGGAAAGCTGCAAGCGCCAGCAACATGCAAACGGTCGCGGGAGCAAGCCAGTTCAGCACCCGGCCCAGTTCCGGCCGGGCGTGCGATGAGGGAAAAAGCCGGTGTCTAATTCTCGCCGAGGGACGCCGCGGTTTCCAGGAAGTTAATTGGTCCTCCAGCCAGTTCATCTCTTTCATACGTGGTCCTTTCCAATGACAGCTTGATTTTTTGCAAACCGTAACGGTACCGGCCCGCGGCGGTGTTGGGTGATATCTCCAACAAGCCGCCAATTTCCTCGAACGTGTAGCGGTGCCAGATTTTCAGCACAATCGCTTCGCGTTGTTCGACCGGCAGCCCGGCGAGGCACTGCATCGCGGCGCGCTCCACCGGACTTTCACCCGGCTCCTTCTCGAACCACCGGCTTGATTCCAGTTCGCGGGTCAGGCGCCGCCACAAGGAACGCCGGTAATTCCGTGCGTGATTTCGGAAACAGCGTACGCAGTAGTGTTCGAGCTCCACCGGGGGTTCCGATTTTTGCAGGAGGGCCAGAAAGGTTTCCTGCAATACGTCCTCGGCTTCACCATGGCTCAGACCCAAGGCGCGGCCATAAAGAATCAAGCCTGCCGCCTTTTGCGTGTATAAAGTTTCGCGCCAATCACTCACGGTTTCATTGCATAGACACCGCTGACCGCAAATTTGTATAAAAATAAGCCCGTGGCGGAAAGCCTGTAACACCACTAATCCGGCGCTGAACACCCGGCCATGGGATGGACAACGGTATACGACGTTCTTTATATGAGCTTGAATGACTGCTGTTTAGCCCAACTTCAGCCCCAACCCAGCCAATGGCCGCCATGCCAGGTGATGAATGCCAAAACCCACGCCAGGGCGCCCATATATAGCCACTGGAAAACAGGCCATTTCCAGGAATTCGTCTCCCGCCGCACCACTGCCACTGTGCTGACGCATTGCAAGGCGAACACGTAAAATACCATCAAACTTACGGCCGTCAGCGCCGTATAAACCGGCGTCCCGTCGGGACGCCTTTGTTCCCGGAGTGTTTTGGCCAGATCACCTTTGCCCGATTCCGAATCGTCATTGCCGACATTGTAAACCGTGGACATGGTGCTGACGAAAACTTCGCGCGCGGCAAATGAGGCCACTATGCCGATGCCCATCTTCCAATCAAAACCCAGAGGGGCGATGACCGGCTCGATGGCGCGCCCCATTTTTCCCGCGAAACTGTTGCGCAACCGCTCGCCGGCAATCTCTTTTTCAGTCAGTTTTGTTGAGCCGTTGGACGGTTGAACTGCTGGACCGGCCTGCTGCGTTTCTGGTTTGGCGTTTGAACCATGCAGTGATTCAACTCCCGTTTTCGGATAGGTCGCCAGGAACCAAAGCAGGATGTTGACCCCGAGGATCACAGTGCCGGCGCGACGCAGGAACAAACGCGAGCGATCCCACATGTGCCGCGCCACGACCCGCAATAGCGGACGTTTGTACGGCGGTAATTCCATTATCAGCATCGGGGTTTCGCCCTTTAGCAGGGTCTTTTTGAACAGCCACGCCATCAACAACGCCATCACCGTGCCGAGCAGATACATCGCCAGCATGGTCAAACCCTGCAGCTTGAGAAGTCCGAAAAGTTTGATGTCGGGAATGCACGCCGCGATGAGCAGGGTGTAAACCGGCAGCCGGGCGGAACAACTCATCAAGGGCGCAACCAGAATCGTCACCAGCCGGTCCTTGGGCGTTTCAATTGTGCGTGTGGCCATGATGCCGGGGATGGCGCAAGCATAGGAACTCAGCATCGGAATGAAACTTTTTCCGTGCAAGCCGACCTTGCTCATCAGCCGGTCCATCAAAAATGCCGCGCGGGCCATGTAACCGGTGTCCTCCAGAAAACCGATGAACAAAAACAGCAGCAATATCTGCGGCAGAAAAACGATCACCGCACCGACCCCGGCAATGGCTCCATTAACCAGCAAATCGTTCAAATCACCGGGCGGAATCAACCTTCCAATGTTGCTCCCGGCCCAGTTGACGATGGCCTGCAAGGCTTCCATCGGGATTTTGGCAAAGGTAAAAATGCTCTGAAACATCAGCGTCATGATGCCGATGAAAATTAGCGTTCCCCAGATTTTATGGGTCAGAATCCGGTCCAGTTTGTCGCTGAGGTTTTCATCAGGCGGCGACAGTTCCGTGGTGGAAGCCTGCTGGATTTCTGCCACGCGGGCGTAGCGCCACTCGATGGGCGCGCCCCGCCAGTCAATCCCGTTCGTTTCCAATCGCTTCCGCGCGGCCGCCACGGCGTCCTGGATTTTTTGCGGATAATGTTCCCGGCTGGATGCCAGCGCCTTTTCGTTGCTGAGAATGAGCAGGGCCTCGGCGGTGGCTTGCAGCCGTCGTTCCTTGAACGTTTCGGCCAGCAGATCGGCCAGTCCGGTCGCCTCAATCCGAAAACGCCCGGGCAACTGGCAGAACAGACGTGGTTTGATATCAAGCGGATTTTGGAGGGTGGCGACAATCTTTGCCCGCAGCTCCGGCACCCCGCGGCCGTTGCTGGCAACGATCGGCAGCACCGGCACACCCAGCGCTTCGGTGAGCTTGGTTTCATCGATGTGCTGGCCATTGTTTTCCGCCACATCCACCATGTTCAGCGCGATGATGGTTGGATGGCCCAACTCGATGACCTGCGTCGCGTAATAAAGATTTCGCTGCAGGTTCGAGCCGTCCACGATGACCACGATCAAGGCTGGCGGCGGCAGTTCAGGCAGGCGATTGAGCAGCACGTCGCGGGAAATCTGCTCGTCCAGTGAATTGGGACTCAGACTGTATGTGCCGGGCAAATCGAGAACGCGGATGTTTGCCGCCGGCGGCAATCCCTGCAAACGGCCTTCCTTGCGTTCAACGGTAACGCCGGCGTAATTGCCGACCTTGGCGCGCAGACCAGTGAGCGCGTTGAACAAGGTGGTTTTGCCGCAATTCGGATTGCCCGTCAGGATGACGTAGGGTGGCGCTGGTTTGGCGGAGGTTCCGTCACTCATCGTGGTTTGCGCGGGACGCGCTCAGGAATTTGGTTTTACGAGGATTTGATCCACCTCGTGCTTCCGCAATGTGAGGTGGTAACCACGGACCTTGATTTCGACGGGGTCACCCAGCGGGGCAAAGCGGACCAGTTGAACGGCGCTGCCGACGAGCAGTCCCATTTCCATGAGGCGCGGGCGGCTTTCGGGTGGCAGTTTGATCTCGGTGACGATGGCCGTCGTACCCACGGCAACCGAACTCAGCGGTTGGGGCGCATCAGCCATAAAATTTTCAGGCGGCGGCGGATGAAGACAACGGTTCAACCAGGATGGCTTGGGCCAGTTTTTCACTCAAGGCGAGACGGGCGTTGCAAACCTGGCAAATGACGTTGGCCTTGCTGCTCAGGAGTTTGACCCGCTGCTCCTCGCCGAGACCCATTTCACGCAGACGGTCGCGGGTCTCATCCGACGCGACCAATTCCTTGATGCATACGGTGGTGCCGGCCGCGACACGGTTCAATGGACAAACCGCAGGTCCGGCGCATTGGCCCTCGACGATCCGATAGTCTGGCGACTGTTTTTTCACAACGACACCAGCATAGGTTATCGTCAGCGATGAAACAAGCGGGTTTTTGGCATGTGCTTCGCAATTTTTGGCTGCGAAGGCAGATCTAAATCTTTCCGGTGGCTCCCGTGGACGACAGTTATTTCAGATTTTGCTTCAAGGTATTGAACGGTTCGGGCAGCATGGGCCAAAATTTCAGGGAAACATGTATTTCGGAAAGAAAATCGCCGTGGTAATGCCCGCCTACAACGCGGCCAAAACTGTCATCCAAACCGTTGACGAAGTTCACCAACAGGGCATCGTGGACGAAATCATCCTCGTGGATGATCGCAGCCGTGACGACACCGTGGCAGTCGCGTCGTCACTGCTGGGCGTGCGGGTCCATGTTCATGAACGCAACACGGGTTATGGCGGCAATCAAAAAACCTGTTATCGGCTGGCGCTGGAGGCGGGCGCGGACGTGGTCATCATGGTTCACCCGGATTACCAATACACGCCCAAGTTGATTCCGGCGATGGCCTCGATCATTGCCAACGGGTTGCATCCGTGCGTGCTGGCCAGCCGGATCCTGGGCGGCTACTCGCTTGAAGGCGGGATGCCGGCGTGGAAATATGTTGCGAACCGTTTTTTGACGTTGGCCGAAAACATACTGCTGGGGGCAAAGTTGTCGGAATACCACACCGGTTACCGGGCCTTCTCGCGGGAGCTGCTGGAGCAGCTCGACCTATCCAGGAATTCCGATGATTTCGTTTTCGACAACCAGATGCTGGCGCAGATTTTGTGGCACGGTTTCACCATTGGCGAGGTGAGTTGCCCGACGAAATACTTCAAAGAGGCTTCATCGATCAATTTCCGGCGCAGCGTGAAATACGGCCTGGGTTGCCTGTCGGTCGGGCTGCGATTCCGCCTGGCAAAAATGGGCCTGCTCAAGTCGGCGCTGTTCAGTTCAGCACCGCGGCCAGACGCGACTTCTTCCGGTTGACGGTGGCGCGCGGGAGCACGCCGGATTTGACAGCCTTATCGAACGCGGAATGAACGCCCGGCAGCAATTTTACGGCTTCGGTCTTTTTACCATCGGCGAGCAGGGCGCGATAATCCTTTTCCAGGCGGCGCAGGTGCGATTTAATGCTGCGATTGTGCTGGTGTTTGCGTTCATTGCTGCGCGCCCGGCGTTCGGCTGATTTCGTATTCGGCATATAAATTTTTACTGAAAGGGCAACGAATTTAGTCGAAGCCATCTGAATGTCAACACCGAACTGGCTCATCGCGCTTTACTTTCAGGACAATTACGTGTTTGTTGTCGGGAACATCTGGTGGTGACCTTGGTTACAAATGAATAGAAAGCTGAAAGTTCTGCACCTCGAAGACGAGCCGGATTTTGCCGAGCTGGTGCGTTCCATGTTTGCCCAGGACGGTTTGGACGCCGAGGTCAAATGCGTCGGCGATCGCGCGGCCTTGAAGGAGGCTCTGGAGACCAGTGCGTTTGACATCATCATTTCGGACTATCACCTGCCGTCCTTTTCCGGTCTGGACGCGTTGGCCATCGTCAGGGCGAAAGATCCGCATATTCCTTTCATCCTGGTTTCGGGCACCATTGGTGAACAGGCGGCGATCGAAAGTTTGAAGGCTGGCGCCACCGATTATCTGCTCAAGCAGAATCCGGATCGCTTGCCGTCCGCCGTCCGCCGGGCCGTGCAGGAGGCCGAAGAACGCGCCAGGCTGCGCCAGGCGGAAACGGAATTGGTGCGTCGCGAAAAATATTTTCGCACGCTCACGGAAAATTCGCTCGACGTGCTGATCATTTTGAGTCGCGAAGGAAATTACAACTATTCCAGCGCCTCGATTGAGCGCATGAAGGGTTACACGCCGGAAGAACTGCGCGGACGATCCGTCTTTGAGTTCATGCATCCCGAGGATGTTCCACGCGTGAAGGAGGCCATCCAACTTGCGGTCGATCAGCCGGAGCGGACAGTAAAGGTCCAGTTTCGCAATCAACATAAGAACGGCGAATGGAAGCACCTGGAACTGATCGGACAAAATCGCCTGCAAGACCTGGAAATCGCCGGTTTCGTGGCCAATTGCCGCGACGTGACGGATCGTTGGCGCGCGGAAGAGGAATTGCGAAACAGCGAAAAACAATACCGGCTTCTCTTTCATGGCAATCCGAATCCGATGTGGGTGTTTGACCTTGAAACGCAGGCGTTTTTGGAGGTCAACGAAGCCGCCATCAAACATTACGGCTATTCGCGGGAAGAATTTCTGACCAAGACGCTGGCGGACATCCGGCCCCTGGAAAAGGGTGGAGGGCCGAAGCCCATTCTGCCTGACACCGCCGGCCGCAATCTCATTTGGCGGCAACGGCGCAAGGACGGCGGTTTGATTGACATGGAGATATTCTGGAGTCCGATCGTGTTTGGCGAGCGTTTTGCCGCATTGGCCATGGGCACCGACGTGACCGAACGTCTGCGCACCGAGCACCGCAACGGGGTTTTCTCCAAGCTCGGTCACCGGCTCAGTTCGGCCACCACCAGTCCCGAGGCGGCAAAGATAATCTGTGACGCGGCGGATTCGCTTTTTAAATGGGATGACTTTGCCCTCGACCTGTATTTCGCCGAACAGGACGAGGTATTTTCGCTGCTCACCATCACCACAGTCGGGGGACAACGGGTGGAGATTCCCTCTTCGCCGCAACCCAAAACCGCGAATGCCCTGGTCCGGCGCGTCATCAAGAAAGGTGCGGAGTTGGTATCCGCGTTTGAAGCCAGGCAATTTTCAGCCGTCACCATGCTGGCGCCCATTCGCAAAGGCGAACTGGTCATCGGGGTGCTGTTCGTGCAAAGCCATACGCCCGGGGCCTATACCGACCGGGATCTGGAAGTTATCCAATCTCTGGCCGACCAGTGCAGTGGCGCGCTGGAACGGGTCCGGGCCGAACAGGATTTGCGCGAAAGTCAGCGACGTTTTCGCGATCTGTTCGAAAATTCGCCCGATGCCATATTTGTCGAGGACATGGATGGCACAGTATTGGACGTCAATTTCGCGGCGTGCGTGCTGCACGGGCTCACGCGCGAACAATTGATCGGCAAAAGTTCCGTGAGCGATCTCGTTCCCCCGTCGCGGCGGGAAAACGCCCGGCGTGATTTTCAAAAGCTGGCGAGCGGAAAATTGTCCTGGGTTGAGAGCGAAAGCCTGACCGCCGACGGGAACATCACGCCGGTGGAAGTGCGTGCCGGACGGGTTGAATACAACGGCAAGCCGGCCCTGCTCTTGCACGTCCGGGACATCAGCGAACGGCGGGCAGCCGAGGCGGCGGTGCAAAGTTCCGAAATGCTTTTCCGTTCCGTTTGGGAAAACTCCGTGGATGGGATGCGCCTGACGGATGGAAACGGTGTCATCGTCGCCGTCAACCGGGCCTATTGTGAACTGGTTGAAATGAAGGCGGAAGACCTGGAAGGCAAATTATTCACCGTCGTGTATGCCGAATCCGAAAATCCGCCGGCCATGCTCGAAAAGCAGCGCGAGTATTTTCAAGCCCGCGCCGCAAACCGTAAAATTCAAAGCCAGCATACCCTGCGCAGCGGCAAGGTGATGGCACTGGAAATCACTGATTCGTTCATCGAATTGCACGGGCAGCCGCTTCTGCTGTTCAGCCTGTTTCGTGACATCACGACGCAACGCCGGCTGGAAGAGCAACTGCGCCAGTCGCAGAAAATGGAGGCCATTGGCCAGTTGGCCGGCGGTGTGGCCCATGACTTCAACAACATCCTGACGGTCATCCATGGCCATTCTTCGTTGCTGCAATCGTCGGAGCTGGACGAAGCCGCGTTGCGTTCGGCGCAGCAAATCACCCAAGCCGCCGAACGGGCCGCCGCCTTGACCCGGCAATTGCTGACGTTCAGCCGGCGCCAGCTCATCCAACCCAGAAAGTTGGACATGAACAAGATCGTCAACAACATGACCGATTTGCTGGCGCGGCTCCTGGGTGAAGACGTCATGCTGCAATTAAACTACTCCCTGTCGCCGGCCATGGTGGAAGCCGACGTGGGCATGATGGAGCAGGTCTTGCTCAATCTGGCCGTCAATGCGCGCGATGCCATGCCCAAAGGGGGGCAGCTGTCCGTTCGCATTTCCATCCTGGATGTGAACGAAGCCCATGTTCAACATCACCCCGAAGCCCGGGTCGGACGTTTTGTCTGTGTCAGCAAGTCCGACACCGGTTGCGGCATTCCGGCCGAAAATCTCCAGCGTATTTTTGAACCCTTTTTCACCACCAAGGAAGTCGGGAAAGGTACCGGGCTTGGGCTGGCCACGGTATACGGCATCGTCAAACAGCACCAGGGCTGGATCGAAGTTGAAAGCACGATTGGCAAGGGCACAACTTTCCGCATTTTCATTCCTTATGCGGGCTCGGCCCAAACCGAGGCGGAAAAACCGACCACGCAAATCACGGTCCGAGGGGGTAGTGAAACCATTTTGCTCGTGGAAGACGAGAAACCCGTGCGAGAACTCGTGTCGCGTGTCCTTCAAAAATTCGGCTACAAAATCCTGCAGGCTGGCAATGGCGCCGAAGCCATCGAGGCGTGGGGCCGGCACAAGGACGACGTTGCCCTGTTGTTCACCGATCTGGTCATGCCTGATAATATGAACGGCCGGGAACTCGCGGAAAAACTGAGGGCCGAACGCCCTGCGTTAAAGGTCATTTTCACCAGCGGTTACAGCGCAGACATCGTCGGAAAGGATTTCAAGCTGGAGCCGGAGTTGAATTTTCTCCAGAAGCCTTATCAGCCACAGGCGCTCGCGCTGACGGTGCGCCGATGTCTTGATGACAAACAGACTTGAATCAAGGCGTCCGAGGCGTTCGCCCGCGCATATTCCAACTTTTCTTTGCCTGTGCCCTTCGATTAAATTCAGCGCATGATAATTGCACCTTCATTGCTCGCCTCCGATCACAGCCGCTTTGGCAAGGAGGTGGAACGCGCCGAACGTTCTGGCGGTGACTGGTTGCACCTCGACATCATGGATGGCCATTTTGTGCCGAACATTTCCTTTGGCCCCGAAGTCGTTCGCGCCGTCCGCCCGTTGACGAAAATGTTTTTTGACGTCCATCTCATGTGCTCGCGGCCGCATATTCTGATTGAGCCGTTTTGCCGGGCCGGTGCGGATGAAATCATTGTTCACGTTGAACTCGGGGATCAGGTCGCGTCGCTCGTCTGGAAAATCAAATCGCTGGGGAAAAAGGTCGGCCTGGCTGTCAATCCGCCCACCGCCATTGCCGAGGTTCAGCCCTATCTGGATCAAATTGATTTGCTGCTGGTGATGACAGTCATTCCCGGATTCGGCGGCCAGGAGTTTATTCACGAAACGCTTCCCAAAATCCAGCAGGCTGAAGCCTGGCGCCGCGAAAGGAAATTGCCTTATCGCATCAGCGTGGACGGTGGCGTTAATTTTCAAACTGCCGCCGAATGCGCCCGGGCGGGCGCAGACACGTTTGTAGCCGGAACCTCCTTGTTTCGCGGGCGTAACATGCGCGCTGCCGTGAAGAAAATGCGCCAAATTGTCAATGCCCACGATCCGGCTTTGGCGGATTTAAAGGTTTGATTTTCGGCTATGGCACAAATCAAATTTGGCACGGACGGCTGGCGCGCGGTCATCGCGGAAGATTTTACCTTTGGGAATGTTGCCCGGGTGGCGCAGGCAACGGCGGGTTTTTGGAAGGCAAACCCGGTGGCTGGCACGAAAAAGAAAATCATCGTCGGCTACGACCGCCGGTTTTTGTCTGATCGATTTGCCCAAACCACCGCGGAAGTTTTTGCCGGAAATAATTTCCAGGTCGTGCTTACGCCCAAACCGAGCCCGACTCCGTCGGTTTCGTTCGCGGTCAAAGCGCAGCATGCCATCGGCGGCGTGATGATCACTGCCAGCCACAATCCGCCTATTTTCAACGGCTTCAAACTCAAGTCGGATTACGGCGGCTCCAGCGATTCCAGCACTTGCCAGGAAGTCGAAAACTTTCTTGACCGCAGTCCGGTCCAATCCATGCCGCTGGCTGAAGCCATCAAATACGGCCGGATCAAAATCGCCGATGTCCGGCCAGCGCATTATGCAGCGCTCAAGAAGCTTGTGGACTTCAAGCTCATTGCGAAGTCCAAACTCCGCTTTGCGCACGATGCGCTGTTCGGCGTGGGTGCAGGTTGTTTCGAGCAACTGTTGGCCGGCACCACCTGCATAGTGACCACGCTCAATGGCAATCACGATCCCTTTTTTGGCGGCATCAACCCCGAACCGATCGAACAAAATTATCGGCACAGCCAGGCCTTTTTAAGGAAACATCCGCATGACCTTTGCCTGGTGACTGACGGCGACGCCGACCGCGTGGGGGGGATGGACGGCCGCGGCAATTATCTGACGACGCACCAGATCATCTGCCTGCTCCTGCATCATTTGGTGGTCAATCGCCAGGGCAGGGGACGAATTGTAAAGGCCCTGACCACAACTTCAATGATGGACAAAATGTGTGCGGCCTACGGGCTGCCACTGGTCGAGACGGGAGTAGGTTTCAAATTCATTTGCGCCGAGATGCTTAAGGGAGGCGTCTTGTTTGGCGCGGAAGAAAGCGGGGGTATCGGCTTTTCCGGCCATATTCCTGAACGAGATGGGATTGCTGCCGGATTAATGTTGCTCGAATTGCTTGCCGCCGAACGGAAATCGGTCAACCAGCTTTTGGCCGGACTGGAAAAACAATTCGGACCCCACCGCTACGGACGGATCGATACGCATTTCCCGCTTGAAAAGCGGGCATCGTTGATGGAGTTTTTGAAAGGCAATCCGCCGGAGAAGCTGTTGCGCTCGCCGGTGACGGACATAAAAACTTTTGATGGCGTCAAGTTTATTGCGGCAGACTCATCGTGGCTCATGCTGCGAGGTTCTGGCACGGAGCCGATTTTGCGCATTTACGCCGAGGCAAGGTCGATTACCGGCGTGCACAGGCTTTTGAAGCTTGGCGTTTCGCTTGCCCGGCACTAAAGTTGGTTCCACCATGCTGAAGACCGGAATTCTTAATCCGCATATACTTTCACTGATCGCCAGGGTGCGTCACACCAATTCACTGGTCATCGCCGACCGCGGCTTTCCATTTTGGCCAATGATCGAGACAGTGGATGTTTCGCTGGTGGACAACCTGCCAACCGTGTTGGAGGTGCTTGCCGCCATACGCGCCAGTGGCAACTTCACGCAGGCCTACATGGCGCGTGAATTCCAGCAAAACAACCGACCCACAACGCGGGCGAAGTTTGCCGCGGCGTTGGCAGGCGTGCCGTTGGAATTCGAGCCGCACGCGGAATTCAAGAAACGCGTGCCGCGTGCCATCGGTTTAATCCGTACCGGTGATACCACCCAATACGCAAACCTGATTTTGATTTCCGGCTGAAAGGGCATTGTTTTCGTTTGGAAGGCTGGATTATTTCACTGAATCCTTCGCTTCGAGCTTTTGCCAGACCGCTCCGTAAACCGCGATGAAGACGAAACAAACGAGCGGCACCACGAAACCGGCGCGCATTGAATGAACATCAGCGATATGGCCCATGAACGGTGGCGCGATCGCACCGCCCACTATGGACATGACGATGAGTGACGAACCGAGTTTGGTGTGGTCGCCCAGGCCGCGAATGCCAAGCGCAAAAATCGTCGGGAACATGACCGACATGAAGAAGAACGTGCCAAACATCGCGTACATGCCCAACATTCCGCCGCCCATGCACACGGTCGTCAGTGCAACGTTGATGGCCGCGTAGACCGCGAGCACGAGGTTTGGCTTGAACTGGCTGATGACAGCACTGCCGCAGAACCGCCCGGCCGTGAACAAGACGAAACCAATGGCGCCAAGCCAGTGGGCGGCTTGCAATTTGGTCACGCCGGGATCATTTTCCAAGGTGTAATTCACGCAGAAACTGAAAATGCCCGTCTGCGCCGCGACGTAAAGAAATTGCGTGCCAATGCCGAACGTAAAATGTTTGCGCCGGAACAAATCCCAGTTCTTTGAAACCAGGCGGAACCCGGCGATGTACGCGAGCGCGAGCAAGCCGCATTTGGCCGGATTAAACCAAGCCGGAGGCATATTCAACAGAGTCCAGATCAATCCGAGAATTGGCGCGATGAAGAAATACAGCAGGCCGCAGACAATCGCCAGCATAAGACCAATGCCCGCCAGTTGGCTGCCGCAAGGCTTCAGGCTGTTTTTTTGCTCGGCTGTTTTTTTGCTTTCATCCTCTGCGTGCAAATCTGGCACCGGGGCAAAAATAAACACAACGACCCATATCGCGGCAAAGATGCCGATGCCGAGGTAGGGAGTGGAAAGACCGGTGTTGGCGTTGGTCGCAGCGACTGCAGTATCCGTCGCTGCTTTGGTGGCGTCACCGCCACCGAAAACAAAATAGCCGCCGACAATCGGGCCAAGAACCCAGCCGACGCCGTTGATGGTCTGGGCAATGTTGATTCGCGTCGCGCCATGTTCCGGCGCGCCTAGCACGGTCGTGTAAGGATTGGCAATCGTCTCCAGGCAGGTCATGCCGGCGGCAATGACAAACAAGCCGAGCAGAAACGCCCAATATGCGCCGATTTTGACCGCCGGAATAAACCAGAACGCCCCGGTCGCAATGAGCAACAAACCGACAAGGATGCCGCCCTTGTAGCCAAACTTTCGCGCCATCAAGCCGGCGGGGATCGCCATCAAGAAATAAGCCAGATAATTTGCTGACTGCACGAGTCCGGACTGTTCCTTGTTGATGTGAAGAGAGTCCTGAAAATGCTTGTTGAGGATGTCAATCATGCCGTTACAGAAACCCCAAAGCAGGAAGAGCGAGGTGACCAATGCAAAGGTAAAAAAAAGATTTTGCCCATCGGTAGTTTTGAAAAGGCTGCCGGATTTTGAAGTGGATTGGGTCGGGGCAGTTGGTGCGATCATAGTTTTAGTTTGATAGGGTGCGTTGACGAACCAAACGGGCTGTTGGTGCGCGCTTAGTTATTTTAACCGCCACACCGAGTCAAGTTTTTCATTTGAGGAATTGCTGAAGAACCAACGTTACTGATTCATTGGGCACGAATTATTCGACTCCCAGACATTCCAAATGCAGCTCGTTTGTTCGAGTTTTTAGGCTTCGGTCGAGCCTGCTTTTCCTATGACCCAAGGCACCTCAGACGACAATTGGTATCGCTATGGCAGCATCAGGATGAATGCGAAGCGACAATACATGATTTAGCGGCTTCCTTCAAATTCTCAACCGAGCCAGAGAGGTCTTAAACCAGTTATAGGCCAAGAACGTGCAAAATGCATTCTGGAGCAGAGTGCTGGCTTATAATCATACACCCCGAGTGAAAATTGGACGCAATTTTACATTGTATTCCAACAAATGCGTAAGTGAATGCTGGCATCACTAATGCTGCAATCGAAGCATGCATAAAACATGGTTGCATGCCTTTGCGCTGAATTTGCTGTTGATCGCCATCATGGCAAAACTCCGCAGTTTAATGGCAAGTCATGTACCTTTGGGTTATCAAGACGAGTCCGGCTTTCATTTTGGCGAAAAGCAAACGCAAGATAATTGGCCGGCGACTTGGTAACTTCCAGGTAGGTTCGAGAATCTTCAGTTTTGTAGATTTAGGGTTGGACTCTGCTTGCGTAAAATTGGGTGAATTGCTCTTCTTGAGTCGGTTTTCTGCACTTAACCATTCCAAATATTTGTGCCTCATTTTTAGTCAGTTTTTAGTTTTTTAGTCCTAAAAACTTACGGATATTCTGCCACTATATACCTTAACATGTTATTTATGAGCATGTTATGATTAGTCGAATTATATTGCATTTTTTGTCGGAAAATCTATAATAATCACAAGAATTTAAACTATTCCGGTTTGATGGAGGCCTAAATTGACGCTGATTTTGGAAAGTATTGTTCTAGATTGGGACATTAGCTGGCAGGTAAGCCAGCGGGTATCGTCTGTTTGTTTGGTTAGAGCACAGTTGTGTGGCGTGAGTGTTTCTTGTCAAAGATTCGCCGAAACGCGTTAATGTCATTTTATTTTGCCATAAGATGAATATCGAAGCTCCAGCTTGGTATTGTGCTCGAACGAAGCCAAAGCATGAACATATCGCTGCCGCGAATTTGCGTAAGAATTTGAATTTGGAGGTGTTTCACCCCCGATTGAGTATTGAACGGGCCACGCGGCGGGGGGTGATGCGAGTAAGCGAACCTCTTTTCCCATGTTACATTTTTTTTCGGTGCTTGATTGAAGAAAAATTGAATGAAATAAAACGCACGAGTGGGGTGAGTACGGTTGTTCATTTTGCAAACAGAATACCAAGAATAGCCGATACGGTGATCGAAGAGTTAAAAGAATGTTTTGCTGGGGAAGAAACGATAAAGGTTGAGGATCGGCTTTCTCCTGGGGATGAAGTCATTGTTGCAGAAGGAGCCTTTAGTGGAATGCGCGCCTTTGTTTTGCGAGTCATGCCGGCCAGAAGGCGCGTTCAAGTATTACTTGATGTTTTAGGGCGTCCAACTCCGGCTGAGGTTGATGAAAACTCGGTTGTAATCGAGGGGAATGGAGTTGCGAATTTAGTTCCCATGCTGGCAGCGCCTGCATTGCAGGCCGCTGCAGTTGTTCGTTGAGGTCAAGGCAAAAGGTTTCCCGACCGTGGAAACTAAGAAAATGGGAAGTTGGGTTATGAAAAGTTTTGTCAGATTTATTTCTGGCGAACACGTGCGGAGCTTTATTTAAATTTACAGGTGAAGTAGCGGTTTTTGTTTTTATGGATATTTCGGGTGAAGATCGGTTGTTGAGTTATCCAGTCGCTTTGAAAATGGATCAGGGCTTGCGCTGGAAACGAAGCTTGGATGTTCTTCTCATCCTGCTTGCATTGCCCTTTTTACTTCCGCTCGTGGTATTTGTAGCCTTGTTGATTCGGAGTGTCTCTTCTGGCCCAGTTCTGTTCAGGCAGGAGCGCGTCGGGTTAAAGGGCAGACGTTTTATGTGCTTTAAGTTCCGTACCATGTTTGTTGACGCGGACGCGACAATACACCAAGGACATCTGCAACATTTGATGAATTCCAATACCCCCATGATGAAGATGGATTCGAAGGGGGATCCACGAATCATACCGTTCGGTTTGCTGCTCCGCGCCTCGGGCCTGGATGAGTTACCCCAATTGATTAACGTGTTGCGGGGTGAAATGAGTTTGGTGGGGCCGCGTCCTTGTTTGCCCTACGAATATGAGCGATATCTGCCGTGGCAAAAGGAACGCTTTGGCACGGTACCAGGCCTGACCGGACTCTGGCAGGTGAGCGGAAAAAACAAAACCACCTTCGTGGAAATGATTCAATTGGATATCAGGTATGCGAAAAACAAAACCCTCTGGTGGGACTTGAAAATCATCCTGATGACAATCCCCGCCCTCGTCATTCAGATGCTGGATGCGCGCCGGGTCAGGAAATCACCCGGACATTTGCTTCCTCCGAAGCCGAATTATTCGAACAGCGCATCGGCGCCATACGCCTTTAACAAGGCGCCTTTGATTGGTGCAATTCATGCTTCAAATGGTGATGATGTCTGGGTGCGGAAAGGGACAAAATTGAATTTATAATATGACAAAACAAATAAAAGTCGGAGTCGTGGGTTGTGGTTATTGGGGGCCGAATTTGATTCGCAATTTCAGATCGCTCCCCGATTGCAACTTGAAAATGATGTGCGACGTCAGTGAAAGCCGGCTGGCTCATCTCAAGTCGCTGTATCCCGAGGTCGCAGGTGAAACAAACTACCATCACATGCTTAATGGCGTGGGCCTCGACGCGGTCATCATTGCCACGTCGGTCAAATCGCATTTCCCAATGGCCAAGGCGAGCTTGTTGTCTGGCAAGCACACCTTTATCGAGAAGCCGATGGCCGCCTCCTCCCAGGAGTGCGAAGAGTTGATCGACATTGCGAAGAAAAGGGGGCTAGTGTTGATGGTGGGACATACCTTTTTATATTCGCCGGCAGTTAAAAAAATCAAGGAGATAGTCCAACAGGGTGATATTGGAGAAATTCGCTACATCTGTGCGCGACGGTTGAACTTGGGACTTTTCCAGAAGGACATCAATGTTGCCTGGGATCTGGCTCCTCACGATATCGCTATTATTTTGCATATCATGGAAAGGGATGCGGCGACCATTAACTGTCAAGGCAGCGCACATATCACGCCCGGGGTGGAAGATGTGACAACCATGTGGCTCAATTTTCCGGGAAATCGGTCAGCCATCATTCACAGCAGCTGGCTCGATCCGAGAAAAATCCGGGAGATGACAATTGTTGGCAGTAAACGAATGATTGTATATGATGACGTTTCCCAACTTGAAAAAATTCGGATTTTCGACGCGCGCGTGGAAAGGCCGCCTCACTATGACACGTTTGCCGAGTTTCACTACGCTTATCATTATGGAGATGTTCATGTTCCTTATATCAAACAGGAAGAGCCACTGAAAACCGAGTGTCAGCATTTTCTGGATTGCATCAACCACGGGACGACACCCTTGACGGACGGCAGGCAGGGCCTTGAGTTGGTTCGCATACTGGAGGCATCTTCCCAATCGCTGAAACGAGGCGGCGCCGTGGTGAATCTTTCCGGTCACCAAAATGGCAATGGTTGGACGCCGAATGGCCTCGAACCGGCCATCCGCATTTCGGCTGTTAGAATCAGCAAGAAAAAGACTTCCCGCCTGGCAGGCGGAAAACTGCGGTTAAAAATTCAGTCTCGCACCCGCCAGGCTTCTTCAAAGCCAGCCCTATGAGTTTTCCGCAGCAGCCGCTGCAACGGATTGCTCCGGATGTGAGGTTGGGTAAAAACGTTCGTCTCCACGGGTTTGTCAACCTGTATGGGTGTGAAATTGGAGACGATGTCAAGATCGGTACCTTCGTTGAAATACAAAGAGGTGTCAAAATCGGGAAGTGCTGCAAGATTTCCAGCCACACCTTTATTTGCGAAGGAGTGACACTCGAAGACGGGGTTTTTGTCGGCCATAATGTCACGTTCACCAACGATCTTCATCCCCGCGCGACGAACGGTGACGGCCAACTGCAAACCGATGCAGACTGGAAGTGTATCCCCACCTTGGTAAAGCAGCGCGCTTCCATCGGCTCCGGCGCAACGCTGCTTTGTGGAATCACCATCGGTGAGAACGCCATGATCGGCGCCGGCAGCGTCGTAACGAAGGATGTGCCTCCTGGGGCTATCGTGGTGGGCAACCCGGCTAGGATTGTAAAAACACTTCCGTTGAAGGGTTAAGCCGGGTATGGTTCAAGCTGCTTCGGCATGAGTTCTAAACAGCCAGATGTCCAGTCGGGTGGAATGTCTCTTGGGGACATTTACTTCACCATATTCCGGCACAAATGGAAAATTCTTTTCTTTTCCGCCTCCGGAGTCATTGCCGGGCTGGTCCTTCTTTTGTTAAACCCTCCCTTATACGAATCCAAAACCAAACTTGATGTTCTCTATGTGGTGCAGGGCAAATCCCTTAACCCTGCGGGCGGGGATGCCAACACCGTGTCCCCCAGCGACCGGGGCTCCGGGATCATTCGCACCGAAGTGGAAATTTTGCAGAGCTTGGACGTGGTGATGGAGGCGGTGCAAACAATTGGTGCGGAAAAAATTCTGGCCAAAGCGGGAGGCGGAAATGATACGAACGCGGCTGCCAGCCTGCTGGATAAAAATTTGATCATCGAGTCATCCGCAGACAGCAGCGTCATTCAAATCGCCCTGCAACATCCGGACCCTCAATTGGTGCAGTCCATTCTCAATGAAATTATTGCGGCTTATTTCCGAAAACACAACCAGATCTATCAGGGCGGCATCATGCTCAGCGACTTTTCAATGCAGGAAACCAACCGTCTTTACAAAGAACTTGCTCAAACCAAGGAGGAACTTAGAGCCGCAAAAATAAGCGCGGGCATTTTTTCCACCGATGACGCGGTCAACAGCTATCAGGACCAGATTTCGGAGGTCCGCGCCAAACTTTTTGCCGCCCAGACCGAACTGGCTGAGCGCAAGGAATTATCGAATGGGATCTCCGTCGTTCCGTCTACACCAGCCCAATCCACCAATGCTGAGGCGGCAATTCCTGCCGAAAAGATTGATGAATACAAAAATCTGTGTGTCCGGCTCGGTCTGCTCCACAAAAAAGAGCAGGAATTACTGCTCCAGTACACCGACCAGAGCGTGCCGATCAAGGATTTACGCGCGCAGATCGCCGGCAGTGAAACGCTCAAGAAAAAACTTGAGGCCGACGAACCAAGATTAGCCAGCCTTGGAGCATCCTTGGGACAGACCGATCACGCTGTCATCAGCACGGTTGACAATGATTCTCAAATCACGTTGCTCGAAACAAGAATTGCTGTTCTGAATTCCCAATTAAATCAGATTCAAGGTGAAGCCTCGAAAGCTGATGAGTCTAAGACCGCCATCGCAGAACTGGAGCGGAGAGAGCAGCGGCAGGAAGCCGAGCTTGAGTATTTTCAACGCAACCTCGAACAGGCCCGCATCGACGAGATGATCGGTGCCGGAAAGGTTCCCGGCATCAGTCCGATTCAATCGCCGTCGCCGCCGGTCAAAAGGTGGGCCAAAAAACTCAAAAAAATGGCCGCCATGTGTGCCGTAGGTGGGTTCGGCGCCGGGTTGGGGCTGGCGTTTCTGATCGAAATGTTACTCGACCGTTCTCTCAAACGTCCCGTGGATGTTGAATCAAAGCTCGGATTGCCACTATTTATTTCCATCCCGGATTTCGCCCAGAATGGTCACGGCCTGGCAACCACAGGCGACAAAAACGCTCTGCTGCTTGCTGAGACGGCTGGAAAAAGCGGATCTGAAAATTCCAGCCTGGCGCCATGGAGCCGGCAAAACCCGTTGCGTCCGTTTTGCGATGGGTTGCGAGACCGGTTAATCATTCACTTTGACGTCAAAAAGGTGACTCACAATCCCAAACTCGTCGCGGTGACCAGTTGCAACAAGGGAGCCGGCGTAAGCAGCGTCGCCGCCGGCCTGGCTGCATCACTGTCGGAAACCGGGGACGGAAACGTGCTTTTGGTGGACATGAACATCGAGGGCGGAGCAGCCCAGCAGTTCTACAAGGGAAAACTAGGATACGGATTGGGGGCCGCTTTGGAGGTAGACGCCAGGAAAGGCGCGCAGATCCAACAAAACCTTTACGTCGCTGCGGAACCCATCGAGGGAAGCGACAAACTTCCAAGCATGTTGCCCAAGAATTTCTTGGGGTTGATTCCCAAACTAAGGGCTAGCGATTATGATTACATCATTTTTGACATGCCAACCGTGACACAGACCAGCATGACGCCGCGATTGGCAAGGGTTATGGATATGGTGCTTCTGGTCATCGAATCGGAGAAAACCAATCAGGATGTCGCCAAAAAAGTGATTTCATTGCTCGCTGAATCTGAAGCCAATATAACCACGGTGCTCAACAAGGCGCGATCCTACATTCCGGCAAAACTGCACCAGGATTTCTTGAACGACGCCTGAGAAAGCCGGTCCTAGGAACCGACTTCTTCCGGAATGTCATTGTGGGTTCCCATTGAGGCAAAGGAGCAGATTTATCAACTCTAGCCTCTTCCAGCAAAATCCGATATGAGTCGTTCCTCATCCTTTTCCGTCCCTGGAAATTTACCTCTGGTTCAAAATGCTGCACATCGTGGCGGAAGAATCTGGGTTGATTTGGACAATACTCCCCATGTGCCGTTTTTCAAGCCGATCATCAGGGAACTTGAGAAGCGCGGTTACACGGTGGTATTGACCGCACGCGACGCGTTTCAAGTTTGCGAACTGGCGACACAATCCGGCCTGGTTTATAAGAAAGTCGGTCGTCATTACGGGAAAAAGAAACTGCGAAAGGTCTTGGGGCTCGCCTGGCGAAGCTTGCAACTGTTGCCTTTCGTGCTGAGGCAAAGACCCATAATGGGGTTATCGCATGGATCCCGCGCTCAAATCCTGCTGTGCAACCTCCTGCGTATCCCGACTGTCATGGTAATGGACTACGAACACGCGCAGACGCCTCTCCTGCTTCGGCCGCGATGGGAAATTGTTCCCGACGTGCTTTTTAACGAGAAACTGCACTGCAAGACGAAGGAGAGAATTCGAAAGTACAAGGGCATCAAGGAAGATGTCTACGTTCCGGACTTCAAGCCAGCCCCGGAGCTTCGCCAACAACTCCATTTGGATGGCAATAGTGTGATAGTTACCGTGCGTCCGCCGGCGAACGAAGCCCATTATCACAATCCAGAGAGTGAAGCATTTTTCGCGCAATTCATGGACCGGGCATTTCGTGCTCCTGGTGTGAAGACGGTTCTCCTCCCTCGCAACCAAGCACAGGCAGCTCATATCAAGGCGAACTGGCCGCATTGGTTCAGGGATTCGAAAGTGATTATCCCCAACGAGGCGGTTGATGGGTTAAATCTTCTTTGGCTTTCCGATTTGGTTGTGAGTGGCGGTGGAACAATGAATCGCGAGGCAGCCGCCCTGGGCGTCCCGGTGTACAGCATTTTCAGAGGCAAGATTGGCGCGGTGGACCGCCACTTGCAGAGCCAGGGGAAAATGACATTGATTGAAAGCATCGAAGACGTGCAGAATAAGATTCTTCTCATCCCAAGGAAAAAAAGTGACCAGCCCGATTCCGGACCGCGCGAGGCGTTGCTGGAGATACTCGACCAAGTCGAAGACATCATCAAGTTAGACTGTCGCAACTGAGCTGCGTTGGAAGTTTTCGCTTAAAGAAACCCCATGAGCCGACAGTTGAAACTGCTTATAATCGCCGGTGCCCGTCCGAATTTCATGAAAGTGGCTCCCCTCATCAAGTGTATCCGGGACTGGAAGACGGCGGGGAAGCATGAGGGCCGGCAGCTGGCATTCCGGTTGGTTCATACCGGCCAGCACTATGATGAGAAAATGTCCAACGTTTTCTTTGAAGAACTTGGGATCCCGGCGCCCGACATCAATTTGGGAATTGGGTCTGGTTCGCATGCGGTTCAGACAGCCAACGTGATGGCGAGATTTGAGCCGATATGCCAACAGGAAAAACCAGATTGGGTGGTGGTGGTGGGTGATGTCAATTCGACGATGGCTTGCACCTTGGTTTGCTCAAAAATGGGCATCAAAGTTGCACATGTGGAAGCTGGGCTTCGAAGTTTCGATCGCACCATGCCCGAAGAAGTCAATCGCATCGTGACCGATGCCCTGGGAGACCTGCTCCTCACACCCTCGGCAGACGCTGATGAGAATCTGAAACGGGAGGGGATACCGGACGAGAAAATCAGGCTTGTCGGCAACATCATGATCGACACTCTCGTGGAGAATTTGGACAAAGCGCACCGGCGGGGCACCCTCAAAACGCTCGGGCTTGAAGAGAAGAACTTTGTCTATGTTACACTACATCGTCCGTCAAATGTGGATCACAGGGAAAACCTGAGTGAAATCGTGGACGAGTTGATTCGTCTTTCGCGCCAAATGCCGGTGGTGTTTCCGATGCATCCGCGCACCAGAAAAATGTTGTCTGAATTCGGGATTTCCTTGAGCGAATCGGCGAACCTAAGGATCCTTGACCCGATCGGGTATCACGATTCGCTTTGCCTCGCGGAACAAGCCCGCTTCGTTTTGACCGATTCTGGCGGGTTGCAGGAAGAAACCACTTTTTTCAGGACGCCGTGCCTGACCCTGCGCCCAAACACCGAACGTCCGGTGACCGTCACTCTGGGCAGCAATCAACTGACATCCTTGTCGCGAATGCGCGGGGATATCGACGAAGTCTTGCACGCGGCGGATCGGGCGGGGAGCGTGCCACCGTTGTGGGATGGCCATACGGCAAAACGTACGTTGGAACAAATCCTCGCTGCTGCTGCGAAGTAAGCACTGGACTAGGTTGTCATGATAGACAAAGTGGGCAAAGGGGTGCTTAAGCTTCACGGAGGCGACATGGCTGCTGTAAAAGATGCGGCCTTGAAGACTCTGGCGTATTGCCGGGCGAATGATTGGGCAGGACATGACCCTTACGACGCTCTCAACAGCAAAGTTTTCAAAGCCCTGCCATTTTTGAACGCCAGGCTGCCTCGTTTGGCGCTAACCCAAGCGATGAAGAGGTGCCCGTTCAATATACGGTCTTTGTTATTGGTCCCCAAAACCCAGAATCCAAAGGGGCTGGCACTCTTCCTGACAGCATTATTGAAGTTTGCAAAACTTGGCCTGCTTTATCCGGATGAAGAACTCGTCCGGACAATGGCCGAAAAGCTAAGTGAGCTTCGCTCACCTAATACTTCTTATTGGTGCTGGGGCTACAGTTTTCCGTGGCAGACACGAACTCTGCTCGTTTCCCGGGGTGCCCCGAACCTGGTTTGCACGTCGTTTGTGGCTAATGCGCTTCTGGATTTGTATGAAACCTGCTGCGAAGCGCGTTACCTCAGTGCTGCCATCAGTGCCGCAGATTACATTCTGAACGAGCTCTATTGGACGGGGGATGACTCCATTGCCTGTTTTAGTTACCCTGTTCCATCAGCGCAATCGCAGGTACACAATGCCAACTTACTGGGGGCTGCACTGCTTTGCAGGGTTTACAAACACTCCGGCGATCAGAAATTCCTCGAGCCGGCGCTGAAAGTCGCGCGCTATTCGGCCAGCAAACAACGGGTTGATGGTTCGTGGGACTACGGCGAGTCGCCCACCCAGCGATGGATTGACAACTTCCATACCGGATACAATCTGTGTGCGCTTCGTCGCATTGGGCGCGAGGCTGAGACGACAGAGTTTCTCGTCCATGTTTCTCGGGGCTTTGAATTTTACCGGCAACATTTCTTCCAGGAAGACGGCGCGCCAAAGTATTTCCATGATCGCACCTATCCGTTGGATGTCCACAGTGTTGCCCAGAGCATCCTCACACTTTTGGAATTGAAAGATCTCGACGAGGCGAATGTCAAACTGGCCCGCTCGGTCTTCCAGTGGGCCATGGCAAACCTGTGGAATGAAGATGGTTTTTTTTATTACCAAAAGCTCCGCTGGGCCACCATCAAGATACCTTACATGAGATGGGGACAGGCGTGGATGCTTCTTGCGTTGGCGGCTCTTTTGGAAGCCGGAGCTGATGATCAGATGGCTGAGCCGAGTAGGCGAACCGGCAGATTGCCGGAGCTGGTGCGATGACAAACAATCTCCCCCAATCCAAACCCAGGGAGAGCAGCCAGCGCCCTGCTGCTTCGTGCAGCTACGTCTTGATTACGCCTGCGCGGAATGAAGCCGCATTTATAGAACTGACGCTGAAATCGGTCGTAGCGCAAACATTGCTTCCGGTTAAATGGTTGATTGTGAGCGACGGTTCAACTGACGGAACGGATGAGATCGTGAGACGTTACGCCGCGGAACACACGTGGATTGAACTGGTACGCATGCCGGAACGCCAGGAGAGGCATTTCGCGGGCAAGGTTCACGCCTTCAACGCGGGATATGAACGGGTAAGATCCTTGAATTACGACATCATCGGCAGTTTGGATGGGGACATCTCATTCGACGCTGATTATTTCGAATTTCTCCTGGGCAAATTTATTGCCAGCCCGGAGTTGGGCGTGGCCGGGACCCCCTTCAGCGAAGGAGGCACAACTTACGATTATCGCTTCACCAGTCCAGAGCATGTTTCCGGAGCCTGCCAAATTTTTCGTAGACAGTGTTTCGAGGCGATTGGAGGATATGTTCCCATCAAAGGCGGGGGCATCGACCTGATTGCGGTACTCACGGCCAGAATGAAAGGTTGGCAAACGAGGACTTTTCTCGAAAAAACGTGTCTGCATCATCGAAAGCAGGGATCGGCTGCCCATACAACCTTCGCGAACTGGTTTAATGTTGGCCGGAAGGATTACGTTCTGGGAGGACATCCGCTGTGGGAAGTTTTCAGATGCGTTTACCAGATGAGCAAGCCACCCTTCATCGTGGGCGGGGGCTGCCTTCTGGCGGGGTATCTCTGGGCGATGAGTTGCTGCCGGGAAAGATCGCTATCGCGGGAGTTGATGAAGTTTCGACGAGTAGAACAGATGGTGAGGCTGAGGAAATTCCTGTTGGCTCGTGCGCCGTTTCAGAGCGGGAGATAGTGGAATTCCGTGATTCGTGCCAGGCGTTCTGCCGGAGAGGTAGTGCGCTGCTCAAATCCTGCCGAAACAGGCAGGCCAAACAAAGTAATGCTTATCATCAACGCCGACGATTGGGGACGTTCCCAAGCCGAAACTGATGCAGCGCTGAGCTGCTTCAGCGCAGGGCGCATCCACTCAGTCACGGCGATGGTTTTCATGCAGGATTCCCGGCGAGCCGCCGATCTGGCGATCAGGGCAGGACTGGATGTCGGCTTGCATCTGAATCTTAATGTACCATTCACGGGCACTGTCGGTTCCCCCAGGCTTGCTTCGTATCACGCCGCCCTCGTCCGTTTCATGGGCATGGGGAAGTACTCACAGCTTATCTACAATCCGTTTCTTCGTAATGCCTTTAAGTTTGTTTATCAGGCCCAAAGCGACGAGTTTGGGAACCTTTACGGCCGGCTGCCATCTCACATTGACGGACATCAACACCGGCACCTTTGTTTGAACATGCTGCTGGATGGAATCATTCCACCCGGGCACGTTGTGCGGCGAAACTTCACCTTTGACCCTGGTGAGAAGGGAATGCTGAATCGTAGGTACCGCCGATGGGTTGACAGACAACTGGCGCGGCGGTATCGCTTGACAGACTATTTCTATTCCCTCGAAAGGCTGATGGAGAATGACACTTTGGACCGCGTCTGTCAGTTGGGCCGCAATTCGGTGGTGGAATTGATGGCGCATCCCGTCAAACCGCAAGAATTTGCCTGCTTGATGAGTGAACAACAGGGGATGCGGCTCTCGGATGTGCCGTGTGGCAGTTTCATGTCTCTATCGCAGAAGCCGTCTTTTCCTCTGGTGAACTGCAACCAGCGCGTCGCGAACGGAGGCGGTCTGTGATGCCTCACGTCACTGTGTGCATCTGCACTTTTAAGCGGCCTCAGTTTTTAAAGCGGCTGCTTCAGGAACTCGGTCGACAGGAAACGGGCAATCAATTCAGTTACTCGGTACTGGTCACAGACAATGACCGAATGGAATCTGCCAGGGCGGTGGTCATGGAATACGCCAAAGACCTGCCTATCCCCATCCAGTACCTGGTCGAGCCCAGGCAGAATATCGCGTTGGCACGGAACACTGCAGTTGAAAACGCACAAGGCGATTACATTGTGTTTATCGATGACGATGAATTCCCGACGCCGTCGTGGCTGATGACCATGGTAAACACGTGCGCCAAGTACGATGTCGATGGGGTGCTGGGACCGGTGAAGCCCTGGTTCGAGCACGAGCCGCCAAAATGGGTGGTCAGGGGAAAATTTCATGAGCGACCGACCTACCCGACGGGGTTGGTGATTGATTGGCGGAAAGGGCGGACCGGCAATACGTTTCTCAAGAAAGGCCTGTTCACACCAGGCCAGCAGCATTTTCGTCCGGAATTTCTGACCGGTGAGGACCAGGATTTTTTCAGAAGAACCATCGAGAAAGGCCACCGCTTTGTTTGGTGCAACGAAGCCGTCGCCTATGAGATTGTCCCAGCTGAACGCTGCAAACGTTCATTTATGTTGAGGAGAGCCCTTTTGCGCGGGAAAGTATCGTTAGAGCATCCTGATATGGGAGCGCCTCAGGTCCTGAAATCTGCCATCGCGATCATGATTTACTCAATCGCATTGCCATTTTTGTTCCTGATCGGCCATCATTGGTTCATGAAATACCTGGTAAAGACCTGTGACCACGCCGGCCGGATCCTGGCTTTCGTTGGAAGCAAGCCGACGGGCTCGACCTACGTTTCACAATGAGCAGCCAAGACGGCCAAGATGCCACAGCGATTCGATCCGACCAGGAGCCCGAGCGGAGTCGGATCGATGCCGTCGTCAAACCGGACGACCCCATTCTGATTACCGGCACCTCTGGATTCATCGGGCCGCGAGTGCTCGCCCACCTGATGCTCCACGGTTTTCGCAATTTGCGATGCCTGGTCCGACCGTCGAGCGATATTGAAAAGTTGAAGGCCGAGATCAGCGGGGCGGGGGCGGCAATAAAGGTTGAAATTATCGCTGGCAATCTGCTTTCCCGTGACGACTGCCTGCGGGCAACGCGGAATGTAGCCCTGGTTTATCACTTGGCGGCCGGCAGGGGCGAAAAGGCCTTTGCCGACGCAGTTATGAATTCCGTCGTCACGACTCGAAATCTCCTCGACGCCTGTGTCCAGCATGGCTGTCTGAAGCGTTTCGTGAGCATTAGCTCATTGTCCGTTTATTCCAATCAAGATAAACCCGCGAGAGATTTGCTGGACGAGACGTGCGCGATCGAGCCAGAACCGGCGCGTCGGGGCGACGCATATTCCTATGCGAAATTAAAACAGGATCAGATCGTCACCGAGTATGGCCGAACGCACGGACTTCCCTATGTGATCGTCAGGCCGGGAGTCGTCTATGGACCCGGCAATGAGAGGATCCACGGCCGTGTTGGGATTGGCACATTCGGACTTTTCTTGCACTTGGGGGGAAGCAATATGCTGCCGCTGACTTACGTGGACAATTGTGCCGAAGCGATTGTTCTGGCGGGGATCCGTCCGGGAATTGAAAAGGAGGTGTTCAATGTGATCGACGATGATCTTCCTTCGAGCCGGACTTTCCTGCAGCTCTATAAGACACAGGTGCGACAATTCAAATCGATTTATGTGCCCCACGCGCTAAGTTATCTTCTTTGCTGGATGTGGGAAGCCTACTCCCGCTGGTCGGAAGGCCAATTGCCTCCGGCATTTACGCGGACCTCCTGGCGTGTCTATTGGAAGAAGACCCGCTATACCAACGCCAAAATCAAAGCTCGACTGGGTTGGGCGCAGAAGGTCTCTTCCGCCGACGCGCTCGCGGAACACTTTGAAAGTTGCCGGCGAAAGTTATCCCATGCTTAAGGCTGCAATCATCGGCTGCGGAAAAATCGCGGATTCGCATGCGTCCCAAATCCAAAGGATCAGGGGCTGTGAAATCGTCGGTGTGTGCGATCGGGAAGAATTGATGGCACAACAATTGTGCGAACGATTCCAAGTCAGGAGGCATTTCAGCAATTTGTCCGAGCTGTTGAAGGAGGCGCGGCCGCAGGTTGTGCATATAACCACGCCTCCGCAGAGCCATTTTGAAATTGGCACGCAATGCTTGTTGCACGGATGTCATGTGTATATGGAAAAGCCGTTCGCCTTGAACACCGAGGAAGCGGCAAGCCTTATCGGGTTGGCCGAACAGAAAGGCTTGAAAATCACGGCTGGCCATGACGACCAGTTCCGCCATTGCGCCCGGCGCATGCGCAAGCTGGTCCATGACGGATTTCTAGGCGGCCCGCCAGTTCACATGGAAGGCTATTATGGTTACGAACTCGGGGCGAGCGGCTATGCCAAAGCGCTGCTGGCCGACAAGCAGCATTGGGTGCGGCGTTTGCCCGGTGGCCTGCTGCAAAACGTCATCAGCCATGGTATCGCCAGATTCGCGGAGTTTTTTACGGACGACCCGCCGCAAGTTGTTGCCCATGGATTCGTAAGTTCCAGACTCCTGGCGATGGGCGAAAGCGAGATCGTGGACGAATTAAGGGTCATTTTGTATGCGCAGCAAATGACCGGCTATTTCACATTTTCTTCCCAAATGCGGCCCTCCCTTCATCAGTTTAGAATTTATGGCCCCAGCAACGGGCTGGCTCTGGACCAGGACCAGGAAGTCCTGATTAAACTGAGAGGGCAAAGACACAAGAGCTATCTGGAGCAGTTCGTTTCTCCAATGACCGTGGCCGGCCAATACGCGGGTTGTTCGGTTGCAAATGTGAAGTCCTTTCTGGCAAACGATTTCCATCCCAAGTCCGGTATGAAATATCTAATGGAGTCATTTTACCAATCAATCCGCCAGGGTGGCTCTCCTCCCATTCCCTACCGGGAAATACTGCAGACTTCCCGGATTATGGATGAAATTTTTTTCCAGCTTCGCCCGAAGATGCATATTCCTTCAACCTCGCCTGCAGCGGCAGCGGTCATTCAGAAAAATCAAAATTGCGCGGCATGAACCAGACCTCGGTTGTCAGCTATCTAAAACGGCATTGGCTGAAATGGCAGCTTCGGAGAGCGCACGATGGCGATGCCTCGGCCATGAAGCGGATTTACCGCCTGGAAGATCCGTGGAACCTGAACGTACCCGAAGAGCATGCCCGATTCTCTGAAACCGCCAGACTGATTCGAGACAGGATAGGTGCTCGATTTGGATCGATTCTTGAAGTGGGCTGTGGTGAGGGCTTGCAGACCGAATATCTTGCTTCATTAGCCGACCGGGTCGTTGGCATTGATCCGAGCCCGCTGGCAATCCAGAGGGCTTGCGGCCGAAGAATCAAAAACGCCAGGTTCGAATTCGGGGAACTCACCAGCTATGTTGTCCGACCCGTGGAACCGTTCGATTTGGTGACGGCCTGCGAAATGTTATACTACTTGCCGGATCTCGAACACGCCTATCAACGTCTAAATGCACTTGGGAAAACCTGCATTGCCACCTACTACCCTGGAGTCTATGAGCGGCTGGACGCCTTTTTTCAAAGTAAAGATGTGGAATTCGCGACGATCCACGGTCGCAGCAGCGAATGGCGGGTTGTCTGGTGGAGCAATCAGCTTGGCGGACGCTTAAACGGGTCCAAGATCCAAAAATCCTAGTTTGCCAAAAGTATCCTCGTGCCACCCGCTGTCGCATCAACGTTGTGTATTTTGTTCGTGGTGCTGGCTTTTAGGTATGCCGGCGAGCGCCTGAAGGATGGCCCATGGACCATCTGGTTGCCGATTATCTGGATTGCTTACTGTGCATCGAGGCCTTTCTCCAGCTGGTTTAATTCGGGCTCAACGACTGACATTCGGGTGGAGGATGGCAATTCAGTTGACCGCTTAATGTTGTTATTATTGATCGGAATCTGCTTCGCCATGCTTCAAAAACGACGGGTGGATTGGTCGAAAGTTGCCAGGACTAATCGATGGCTGTTCATCCTTTGTGTTTACATGGCGGTGAGCATAGTCTGGTCGGATTCACCATGGATTTCCTTTAAAAGATGGTTCCGATTCTGCGGGACTCCGATGATGGGACTTCTGATTTTGACCGAGCCAAACCCCTTGGAAGCCATGGAAACGGTGTTTCGGAGAACAGCGTATGTTCTCGTGCCATTTTCGCTGCTGCTGATCAAGTACTACCCGGACCTGGGAATGCAATATGATCTTTGGACCGGAGAACGAATGTGGGTGGGGGTTACCACGCAGAAAAACAGCCTCGGGCGGCTGTGCCTCATATCAGCTTTTTTTCTGAGCTGGGCCGTGCTAAAAGCCTGGCCGCACCGACATTCGGTTGCCGTCAGGTCAAGGATGGTCACTGATCTCTTCGTTCTGCTGCTGGCACTCTTCATCTTGAGGGGACCTGGTGGCACGTATAGCGCAACATCGATCTCTGCATTGGTGCTCGGATTTGTCGCTTATCTTTACCTGTTGTGGGCTGGCATCAAGCGACGGAGCCTTGCGGCAAAGGTCCTCGCAGGTGTTGTGGCCGTGAGCATCGTGTTGGGCATAAGCATCCCGACCATCGGCGGATCCGGAGCTGCCTCGTTTGTAACTTTGCTTGGCCGCGACGTCACATTCACAGGGCGGACGGAAATCTGGCGGGCGATTCTCCCGGTTGCCTGTGAATCTCCGATCTGTGGGATGGGTTATGGAAGTTTTTGGATTAATCCACCCATTTCATACAGTTTGTCGGTCATGGTGAACGAGGCACACAATGGCTATCTGGATGTCTTTGCGGAGTTGGGGCTCATCGGGGTGGGCATCCTGGTCATTCTTATTTTAGTGGCTTGCAGAAATGCCGGACGGGCCATGGCAAACAATTTTGAGTGGGGCGGTTTTGCGCTCTGCATGTTGCTGATCACAGTGGTGCATAACATTACTGAAAGTTCATTTCTTCGCCCCACGAACCACATGGGAGCCATCCTTTTTTTCATGGTAATGCTTGCCGCCTGGCTGGTCCAGCAAGGTCCCGTGGCAGTGGAACGTCATCCGCCTGCGTCTTGAATCAGTTCGGAGTATAAAGCGATGAAAATCCCAACCGCAACTTCACAACCTGTTGCTAGCAGGTTTGCGCGGTCGCTGAAACATCAACTGCCGGGGCAGGTGTTTTCCCGCCTTCCAGGATCCTGGTTGAAACGATTGAGCAGGGTGAAACCGGTCATAGCTTACTATCACATCGTTGCCGATACGGAGGTCCCTCATGTCAAACAGCTGTACCCGGTGAGAAGTGTGGTCGATTTTGAGAGCGACCTCGATACTTTCCTGGAGTTTTATCAACCCATCACGCTTCAAACATTGATCGAATCGTTAAACAACGGTAGCCCTTTGCCGGACAATTCATTTTTGCTGACGTTCGACGATGGATTCCGCGAGAATGCAGAGGTAATTGCGCCAATTCTTCTCAAGAAGGGGGTTCCGGCAGCGTTTTTTGTTACTACCGGATTCCTGGACAACCGAGGAATGGCGCATCACAACAAAATCAGCCTGCTCTTGGAACGAATGGCTCAGTTGGGATCGGCATCACCAAGGCAGGAGATCCGCGAAGCCCTGCAGGGTTACGGGATTGATTGCAGTGATTTGCGAACAGCCCTGCTTTCAATTGAATGCCGGAACCGGGAGGCGGTCGACAGAATCGCTGCCCTGTTGAAGTATGATTTTCAGACCTACCTTTCGAGCGCCAGACCGTATTTAAGTTGCGAAGAGGTCCGGAGCTTGATCGATAGGGGCTTTGCGATCGGGGCCCATAGTATTGATCATCCCCGGTATGCGGATATCTCCGCTGACGACCAGTTGCACCAAACGAAGGCCAGTGTTCGATTCCTGAGTGAGCAATTTTCGCTGCGCTACCGAGCGTTTGCATTTCCGCACGGTGATCGAAACATATCGGACCGCCTTTTGGAGCAATTGCATGAAGCGGGGGATATCGACGTTTCTTTTGGAACCGGCGGAATCCTTGCCGACGACCGGCCTCGGCATTTTCAAAGGTTTTCAATGGAATATGAGTCCTCCCCTGCGAGGCGAGTGCTCGCAGGTCAGTATATTCGAGGGCTGTACAGAACATGGTGCCGTTCGAGACCAACGAAGAACTCAATGTCGTCTTAAATCGAATGATTAAAGCACATGATTAAGTCTTGGTCATTTAATGAAGGGACAAAACCTCGGATGCTGCCGATCGAGGTTTGCATGAGGCTGCTGGAAAAGGACGTGCGAGAATCGAGTCGTAAAATTGATCATTGCCTGGAAGGCCTCTATGTTGCAAAAGGCCACAGTTAGCCTTTTAATCGTGCAAAATCCCTGTATCGCTGC
>Ga0181522_10000195_pt1 | contig 48301 bp, 38 predicted proteins | sample PEATcosm2014_Bin_27_FD_121103 | JGI IMG/M metagenome (GOLD analysis project Ga0181522, IMG submission 121103) | Peatland microbial communities from MTU Mesocosm Facility, Houghton, MI, USA - PEATcosm2014_Bin05_10_metaG | ecosystem: Environmental > Terrestrial > Soil > Wetlands > Peat | place...
CCGTCGCAAAGAGCCAACGATGCGAAATTGATTTTTAGGGTCGGGATTGAAGATGAGAGAGCCGAACCCTCCGTAGCCGTTCTGCGCGTCGTACACCACCTGCGGTACGGGCGTCTGAAGGCCATAGTTGCTGCGATTGCCATTTACGCTGGCATAGTAGGCAAATCGTTCCGTATGTCCACCGCAATTGATTTGATCGTTGGTTTGATAAAAGCTTCCCGCCGAAAGTACGAGATCACATTCCCGGTCACGTTCAAATCCAGTGCGGGGGACGATGTTGAAGATTCCGTACGTCCGGTCGCCGTAGTCAGCCTCATAACTACCTCGTTGTACTTCCAAGTAATCGATATCCTTGGGATCAATTTGCGGCCCAAGGTTGCTGGCAATATTGGTGTTTGGAATGGGGACCCCGTCGATCGCCCACTCCACTTGGTGGCCTCCGCGCATGTGTAGCATGTCATGGGTCACATAAGCGGCGGGAACGTAGTCGGTAATCATCTGCATGGCATTGCTGCGATCCGCACCCGGAGTAAGTTGGATATCTTCGCGATTAAGGGTCGTGATGGGAGTAACGGTATCTGTGGGAGCAGCCTCAGGATTGGCGGTCACCGTGACAGTTTCACTCTTCGTGGCGACGATGAGGGAAAAATGGACAACCGGCTCGGTATCGGAAATGACAGAAACACCCTGCTTGGACTCAACAAAGCCGGGGCTGGCCGCGCTAACGGTGTAATCCCCGAGAGGAACGGCATTGATGCGGAATTCCCCGTCCGCATTAGTTGTAGCGGTGAAGGACAAATCTGAGGTGGTGGATTTCAGCATGACCATCGCGCCTTTAACGGGACGATGTTGAGGATCGTGAACGATACCGCGCACGGCGCCAAAGATGCCGGCAAAAACGGGTAGCGCGGCGAGCAGGTGCACTGCAAGCAGGTAGAAAAACGACTTACGCATAAATTCTCCCAGAAAATGGCTGTGCCTCGGTGATCGAGGAATTGGTTCGTTTTGCTGGAATGCATGCGCATCATGCGCGGCATCGCAGGTGTTCGTTACGAACTAGCCAAGGGAGAAGACGGGCGGGGCGCGGCCGGAGTGGTCGGAATGCGGCGAGGCATGGAACGAATAAACGGCCGCCTGGAAATTATGCCGCTGTGCGAAATGAAGGTTCGTTAAGGATGAAGACAGCAGGGCAGCGCAATGGGGCACCGTAAGCGTGCCACAGCAATCGTGCTGGCAGCAGGAAGCGTCCTGAAATGCGGCCTGGTGGGAGCTATGGCCATGCATTTTTCTCATGCAACAGGCATGAGAGGCAGGCATGGAAACCGCCTGCACCGCCGGCGCGAAGAGAGCCAGCAGTATGGAAAACAAGGCGAGCTGTGCGATCAGGCGACGCATGGCCAGCCCCACAAGCATACACCAGGATTCGCGTCATTGGCTTCAAGAAGGGCGTTGGAAAGCGAGCACGCCGTTAACATTCAGAGGCGCAGTCGACTATTGCCGCCGCGAGGCCTCGTTGAGTGCGCGACGTTCGCGGATGTGAGCGATGCGGCGCACACGCATCCATTTGCGAAGGAAGGCGGCATAGAAGAAACGAATAAGTACGATGGCGATGGCGATAAAGAGAAGCAGGTTCCAGAGGGCAGCGAGATTGGAAAAGATGAACATGCGGCTCTTAGAGCATAAGGGAAGAGCGGCATAGCGTCGTCACGCAGTTCCCTTCTTTGGCTGCCTTGCTTGCCGATGCGCTGCTAAACTTACTTCTTGCCTCCCAAGACGACACCGACGACTGAAACGACTGCGGCAAAGGCGCCGCCACGACTACCAGAAGATGCTATTTATCTGATGGATACGATGTCGTTTATCTTTCGGGCTTACCACGCCATGGCCCGGCAGCGGGGCATGTCCACTAAAACCGGGCTTCCTACGGCGGCGGTTTATGTTTTCGTCAATATGCTGCGCAAGCTGCGTGACGATTTTTCTCCGAAGTATCTGGCGGCGGTGTTTGATGTGGCGGGGCCGACTTTCCGCGACCAACAAGCAGCCGCCCTCACCAGCGTCCGCCGTTTTGATCTCAAGACGCAGACGTTTCAGGAGACGGAATATCACGGGTATAAGGCGAACCGCACTGAGATGCCTGCGGATCTTGTTCAGCAAGTGCCCTATATCAGGCGTGCACTGGAGGCCTACCGCATACCGATCCTCGAGCAACAGAGTTTCGAGGCCGACGACGTGATTGGCACACTGGCGCGGCAGGCGGCCGAAAAAGGACATTCAGTTTATGTCGTCTCCAGCGATAAAGACATGATGCAACTGGTGAATGACAGTGTTTTTATTCTCAATCCGCCGAAGGACAACCTGATTCTGGACGCGGCAAAAGTTGAAGAAACTCTCGGTGTGCCGCCGAATCGCGTCATCGATGTGATGGCTCTGCGGGGCGATTCGGTGGATAACATTCCCGGTGCGCCTGGTATTGGTGATAAGGGGTCGGTGGATTTGATTCGGCGCTTTGGGACGGTTGAGCACACGCTCGACCGGGCTGCGGAAGTGGAACGCAAGACTTATCGCGAATCGTTGCAAAACAATCGCGACAACATTCTGCTCAGCAAGCAGTTGGTGACGATTGATTGCAATGTGCCTGTGGAACTTGATATCGCTGCGATGCAACTGGGCGAGCCGGACCTGGAGGCGCTGCGGGGGTTGTTTACAGAGCTTGAGTTCAATTCGCTGTTAAAAGAACTGTTGCCAGCCGCCGAAGTTGCGGAATCCGATTACACGGAGGCGCGCTCGGCGGCTGATGTCGAGGCGCTGCTGCGGTCGGTGCCAAAAGGCGGAGCGCTCGCCATCGCCATTGAAGCTGCGGAGTCAGCCAGCGAAGATTCAGAAGAAGAGTTCCCCGATGAGCCTGCGGAAACTCAATCTCTTCTCGCGCTCACCGATGCAGCCGAAGAATCACCAGCAATCAAACCTCGAAATTTTGCCATTTCTGTAACCCCGGGCCACGCCCTTATTGTTACAGCCGACAATCGCGAGGCTGCCGCGCGCCTGCATAAAGCTCTCGCGGACGAAACCATTCCTAAATCCATTCACGATGCCAAGTCGGCGATCCACGCTTTCCAGCGCGAAGGCCTGGAACTTCGGGGATTGCGCCACGATCCCATGCTGTATTCATTCTTGCTTGACCCGACGACCGCCTCTCATCGCCTGGCTGACATTGCCCTCCGCCGGCTCAATGCAAAACTTACGGGCACAACTGCCGAGTCGGCGGACATTACGGGACGACTGGCGTCAATTCTTCGCCGCGACGTTGAAGGAGAGAACTTACTTAAGGTTTACGAGGAAATTGACCTCCCGCTCGTGCCCGTGCTCGCCCGGATGGAAGAAGCCGGAGTCAAGATTGATCGCGGCGCTCTGAGCGCGATGTCTTCCCGCTTGGAGAATGAAATCGCCGCCAAAGCCGAGGAGATTTATTCGCTTGCCGGAGTTGAATTCAACATCAACTCGCCGAAGCAACTCGGCGACGTTCTCTTTAACAAGCTCAACCTGCCCAAACCGGTGAAGTACGGCAAAGGCAAAACTATATCCACGGCGGTTGATGTACTCGAAGGCCTCGCCGAAGCCCATGAAGCGCCGCGCAAAGTTCTCGACTATCGCCAGCTCACCAAACTCAAATCCACATACGTGGACGCCCTGCCTGCGTTGCTAAGTCCCTCCACTGGCCGCCTGCACACAACGTTTGGACAGACGAATGCGGCCACGGGACGCTTGAACTCGACGAATCCTAATTTGCAGAACATTCCCATCAAGACCGAACTTGGACGCGAAATTCGCGCGGCGTTCACGGCTGAACCCGGCCATGTTTTGCTATCTGCCGACTATTCGCAGATCGAACTGCGCCTGCTTGCACACTACTCACGCGATCCTTTATTGGTCGAAGCCTACCGCCGAGGCGATGACATTCACACCCTCACCGCTTCGCAAGTTTTCGGCGTGCCGCCGTTAATGGTCACGCCCGAACACCGCCGGCAAGCCAAAGTCGTCAACTTCGGTATTGTCTATGGGCTTTCCGCTTTTGGACTCTCGCAGGGGCTTGGGATTACCCCGGCCGAAGGCAAGCAATTCATCAACGCCTATTTCGAAAAATATGCGGGCGTACGCAAGTTTATTGATGCCACGCTCGAAGAAGTCCGCCGCGAAGGAAAAGTCAAAACTCTCTTCGGCCGCGTGCGCCCCATTCCCGACATCAACAGCAAGAATGCCAACCTTCGCGGATTCGCCGAGCGCACTGCCGTCAACACGCCGCTCCAGGGCACCGCCGCAGATCTCATCAAGATTGCCATGATTCGCATTGATGCCGCTTTGCGCGAGCGCGAACTCAAATCCCGCATGACCCTGCAAGTCCACGACGAGCTTGTATTCGAAGTCCCCGAAGCTGAATTGGATGTCATGCGGTCGCTGGTCCGAGAGCACATGGAGAACGTGCATCCGGAGTTGTCGGTGCCACTTCTCGTCGAAATTGGTGTCGGAAAGAATTGGCGGGATTTGGATTGATTGTGTAGGGGCAGGTGTCCTCACCTGCCCGATTAGTATAGCTGCATCTGTGGTGGACAGCCGCCCCCGGCTGTCCGGCCGAGCGAAGCTCAAGCTTGCCCTGTTGTAAACTCGCCTCAGTGTCTTCCACCGATCAACTTGGTTTCAGCTTTCGCCCGCCCGAGCGCCGCACCTGGAGCGTCCGTGACCTTGTATTTGCCGTCCGCGCCCATCTCGAACGTGAATTTGCTGACGCATGGGTCGAAGGCGAAATTTCCAACTTCCGGGCCCACGACTCCGGCCATCTCTACTTCACGCTCAAAGATCAAAATGCGCAGTTGAGCGCCGTCATGTTCCGCTCGCAGGCCAAACTGCTGCGTTTCCGCCCGGCCAACGGCATGCAAGTCGTGCTTCGGGGACGCGTCACCGTCTATGAAGAGCGCGGCCAACTGCAAATCACTGCTGAATATCTCGAGCCCAAAGGTGCCGGCGCGCTGCAGATTGCTTTTGAACAGCTTAAAGTCATGCTCGAAGCTGAAGGCTTGTTCGATGCTGCCCGAAAGAAACCGATCCCCACCTTGCCCCGCCGCATCGGGATTGTGACATCGGCGCAGGCTGCCGCGCTTCGCGATATTCTCAACATTCTTTCGCGCCGTCATGATCGCGCCAACATTTTGATTTTTCCGGCGCAGGTCCAAGGAGATGCGGCCGCGTCAGAAGTAGCCGCCGGCGTGCGTCATTTTAATACTTCAAAAGCAGTGGACGTTATTATCGTCGCCCGTGGCGGAGGCTCCGCCGAAGACTTAGCTGCATTCAACGATGAAGGCCTGGCCCGCGCTGTCGCTGCGTCGGTCATTCCCATCATTTCCGCTGTCGGCCACGAAACCGATTTCACCATCATTGATTTCGTCGCCGATCTTCGTGCGCCCACGCCATCCGCCGCCGCCGAATTGGTCATTAGCTCGCAGCAGGAAGTCGAAGACCAAATCGCGACGCTTCATCGCAGGCTTGAAAAGGCCATGCGCTATCACTTGCTCATGGCGCGGCAGAGCATGACTGAGCTCACGCAGCATCGCGCCTTCGCCCGCATAATGGAGTTCATTACGCGCCGCCAGCAGCGCGTTGACGATCTAAGCTATCGCCTGATTCACGCCCAGCGCAGCGCCCTCGAGCAGCAACGCCGACGTTTTGAAGCGCTAGCGGGAGCTGTCCGTCACTACGATGCGCGGCGAGTTCTGGCGGCTACCCGGCAGGAACTGGCATCTCGCGTTGCCGAACTTTCCGCGGTCATCCGTTCGCATATGCTCACCCAACGCGGCCGGCTCGATCAAATTTCCGGCCGACTCGAAGCTCTGTCACCACTGGCGATTCTCGATCGTGGCTATGCCCTCGTCTTCGACGCGAAAGGTAAACTTCTCAAAGACGTGGCCAAGACCAGACCCGGTGACCAAGTCTCAGCCCGCCTGGCACGGGGCTCGTTCCGAGCTACTATTGACGAGAGTTAAGCGATGAGTAGGTTCGCGCGACGTACATAGGCCGGCCGTCGTATATATTGGAACGAAACCGACCCCACGAGGTTTTGCATTGATGCTCCCGGCAACGTGGCCGCACATCACGGCGCTCTCGCTTCTCGACATCGCCCTGGTGGCAGTGATCATTTACGAATTGCTCGCTCTCATCAAAGGCACGCGGGCAGCGGTCATGCTGATTGGGGTGGGCGCGCTTGCCGCGGTGGTTTATCTTTCGCGGCTGGGCAATCTGGATACGCTCAACTGGCTAATCAGCACGCTTGTGCCTTATGGAGTTTTTGCGCTCATCGTTGTTTTTGCGGCGGAAATTCGGCAGGCCCTGGCCCGGCTCGGCAGAAGGTTTGCGTGGAACCGATCCACGACATCGGAAGCTGACGCTTACGACGACATTGTGCTGGCGGCCAGCCTTTTTTCGCAGAACCAGACGGGCGCGTTGATCGTGATTGAGCGGGAAGTCGGCATTCGAACGTATATTGAAAGCGGTATAGCGCTTGATGCGCGTCTCTCCTACGATCTGCTCGCTACAATTTTTCGTCCCAGCGCCCCACTTCACGACGGCGCTGTTATCGTGCAAGGCGATCGCATCGCCGCGGCAGCGTGTTTTCTTCCGCTCTCCATGAATCCTGTGCTTTCAACGCAACTCGGCACTCGCCATCGCGCCGGAATCGGTATTACCGAAGAAACCGACGCTATCGCGGTTATCGTCTCGGAGGAAACCGGCGCGATAAGCCTGGCCATCGGCGGAAAGATTGAGCGCGATATTACGCCCGACGCCTTGCGCATCCGGCTGGGTGAGTTACTGCGGCGGCATGTAAGGCAGACGACATTACCCACTCCAATCAACCAGGAAAATGCTCAGGGGGCCGATCGCTAGCCATGGACTTCCTCCGCCGTCTTTTTTTCGAGAACGTCGGCTTGAAGCTCTTCTCGATTGTGCTTGCATTCACTTTATGGCTCATCGTGCACCGTGATCCAGTGGCCGAAGTCGCCATCGAAGTGCCGATTGAGTTCCACAACATTCCACCGAACGTGGAAATCAGCACGGACGCCGTGTATCGCAGCACGGTGCGCTTGCGGGGGCCAGAGCGTGTAATTCATCAATTGAGCTCGGCGGATGTTCATGCAGAAATCGATTTAACGGGGCTTCGTCCCGGAGAGCGAACTTTTGACGTGACTGCTCAACAAATTCACCATCCGCATGAGCTCTCTGTGGTGCAGATCGTGCCCAGCGAGTTTCACGTCACCTTCGATACAGAACTGACCCGCCAAGTTCCCGTTAAACCGCGCATTATAGGGAATTTTGCTTCCGGCTATGAAATTGCGCAGGTGGTGGTAAATCCTACGACGGTCCCGATTAGCGGGCCGCAAAAACATGTGGAGGCGGTGGACGCTGCGATCACCGATCCCATCGATGTGAGCGGCCTAATGCAGCAAGGTTCGTTCGTGCGCCATGCCTATGTATCTGACCCTTTGGTCCAAGTGGCCAATCCCAATCCGGTGCGAATTACCGTTATCATGAAGCAGACGCAAGGGGACGGCAGCGCGCACTAATTTTTGCTCATGACTCATTCCACACGCCAACTTTTTGGCACCGACGGTATTCGCGGTGTTGCAGGAGAACCGCCGCTGACGCAGGAAGGCGTTTACGCGATTGGACTAGCCCTCGGCCACAATCTGATCCGCTCGACGCTGCAAGCCCGCGTGGTGATTGGGCAGGACACGCGTTTTTCGAGCGGATGGATTGCTGACCGCGTGACGCAAGGATTGACAGACGCGGGATGCAAGGTTGAATCCGCGGGTGTGATTACGACGCCCGGCGTGGCTTATCTTGCGCGGTCTCAAGGCTTCGCGGCGGGCGTCGTAATTTCGGCCTCGCACAATCCCTGGACGGACAATGGCATCAAAGTCTTCTCCGGTTCAGGGTTTAAGCTTCCTGACGCCTTGGAACTCGCAATAGAGCAGGAAATTTTTGGCCTACTGAAAAATTCGCCGAGCGCCTTGCCCAATCCACCTTCGCACAGCTTGCCGGGCGACGCTGAGTTGCGTCGCGCCTACATTGAATGGCTCGTGAAAACCGTGCCGGTGGACCTGAGTTATCTACGCATTCTGGTGGATTGTGCCAATGGTGCAGCCACCGCGGAAGCGCCTGAGTTGTTCCGCGCCTGCGGCGTGCAGGCCACGTATCTGAACGTCCATCCTGACGGCCGCAATATCAACAAAGATTGCGGAGCGCTGCATCCCGAGCATCTTTCGGCAGTCATGGCAGCGCTGCCCGGCCAGTTCGACCTGGGCGTAACTTTTGATGGCGACGCGGATCGCGCTTTGTTTTGCGATGCAACCGGCCGCATCGTAAATGGCGATGCAGTACTGCTGGTCGCGGCACGAGATCTCGCCTCGCGTGGTCTTCTGTCGAAAGATACCGTTGTAGCCACCACCATGTCGAACATGGGACTCGAAGTTGCTCTTCGGCAGGACGGCATTAAGCTGCTGCGCGCCAATGTGGGCGATAAATATGTTCTCGAAGAAATGCAGAAGACAGGCGCCATTCTAGGCGGAGAACAATCGGGACATATTCTATTTCGCGACGGAGACGCCACCACCGGCGACGGCCTGATGACCGCGTTGCGCCTTATGGAAGTGATGGCGCGCACGGGCAGTTCGCTGACCGATTTGTTGCAAGGGCTAAAAGTCTTTCCCCAAGTCATTCGCAACGTTCGGGTGCGGGAAAAAGTTCCATTTGCGTCAGTGCCGGACATTCAGCAAACGATTACCGCAGCCGAGCAGCAACTTGACGGAAACGGCCGCGTGGTCGTCCGCTACTCGGGTACGGAAGCACTGGCGCGGGTGATGATAGAGGCCGAATCGGAAGAAACGATGAACGCGCTGGCGACCTCCATCGTTGGCGCTATTCAGCAGCGGTTGGGCGTGTAGCAGGCTGCATGGCGCGTGCGCTCGCCACCGCGTGATTACTTTCTACGCCAGCGGACGCCCTCTTTGGTGATTTCGACGAGCACGCCGGCGGCGGTAAGGTCGGCGCGAATGGCGTCGGATGATTTGAAGTCGCGCGCTTTGCGGGCGGCTTCCATCATTGCGATTCTTGCTTCGACATCGGCGTCGGAGATCTGATTGGCAGTTGCCGCGATAAGTTCCCGCGCGATTTCTCTCCCTTCGGTTTTTGCCCAAGCAACAATGCTGTTGGTCTTCGCGGCATCGTCATCTTTCAACACGGCAAAGACGGCGTCAAAGGTATTCATCACATCGAGCAGAGGTTTTTGGTCGGCGGTGGGTTGCCAATTTCCGGCGTTGATGGCGGCGTTGGCGACACGGACCATCTCGAAGATCGCGCCAATGGCTTCGGCGGTGTTGAGATCGTTCCCGAGAGCTTGCATGAAGCGATCTTTGGTTTCGGCAGCAAGCGGCGCGAGCGAAGTTGCATCGGGTTTCGCAGTCTTCGGTGGATTGCTCACCAGCGCATAGAAATTGCGCAGACGCTCGACACTTGCAGTAGCTTGCTGCAATCCGTCGAAGGTAAAGTTGAGTTGATTGCGATAAGGAACGGACGTAAGCAAGAAACGGATCGCTGATGGCTTGTAACCTTTGAGCACGAGGTCGCGCAGCGTGTAGAAGTTGCCGAGGCTCTTCGACATCTTCTCGCCTTCAACGAGCAGAAAGCGCGAGTGAAACCAGAAATGAGCAAAAGGCTTGCCAGTCAAGCCTTCGGACTGGGCGATTTCATTTTCGTGATGCGGAAAAATTAAATCTTCGCCGCCAGCATGGAGATCGAATGTCTCGCCGAGTTCTTCCATGGACATGACCGAACACTCGATGTGCCAGCCGGGGCGGCCGGGGCCGATTTTCGTTTCCCAGGAAGCTTCACCGGGTTTGGGCGCTTTCCATAGAGCGAAGTCGCGGGCATTGTCTTTGTCGTATTCGTCAACGTCCACGCGCGCGCCGTCTTCCATTCCGGCGAAGTCGCGTTTCGAGAGTTTGCCGTACTGTGGAAATTTGGCGATGCGGTAATAGTAAGAGCCGTCATCGGCGCGGTAGGCGAGGCCTTTGGCTTCAAGTTCGGCGATGAACTCGGCCATCTCCTGAATGTGATCGGTGGCGCGGACGAATTGCGGCGGGTCAATGTTGAGGGCCTTGCTGTCCTCGAAAAAAGCATTGCTGAATTTGTCGGTGTAACGGCGGACGGCAGTGATGTCGGGCGAGCCGGCGTTGCGGATGATTTTGTCGTCCACATCGGTGATGTTCATGACGTAGTGGACGCTATAGCCGCTGAGCTTGAGGAAGCGAAAGAGAATATCCACGGCGACGAAGGTGCGAAAGTTGCCGATGTGGCCGTAGTCGTAAACCGTGGGCCCGCAGGCGTACATGCGAACCTTGCCGGAATCGATGGTGCGAAAGTCTTCGACGGTGTTCGAGAGCGTGTTGTAGAGGCGAAAGGGCATTTATTTGCTGGGGTAAAAGAATGTTCATTCTACGGGAGGGATGAGGGGTGGGGTCAAATGGGTTAAGAGGCACACAAGTTGTTACGTTTAAGGACAAAAACCTCGCGCAATACAGATTGCTCCTGATTTTCAAGGTTTGCTTCACTCCCTAGCGTGTGAGAGTAAGTAATTCTTTTCGGGGAGATAATCGTGAAATCCATCAAGTCTTTCTTCCTCAGCGGGTTGCTCTGCATTTTGGCAACGACAGTCTCAGCCCAGACTTTCAGTGTTCTGCATAACTTTGAATTAACCGACGGGCAAAATCCTGAGGGCGTGCTGGCAAAAGACGCGGCGGGAAATCTTTACGGCACGACGTTGTTCGGCGGTGAAGTCACGCAAGAGAGCATTGGCTATGGAGTGATATTCAAGCTTGCGAAGGGGAGTGGAAGCTGGAAGGAGTCGGTGCTTTATGAATTTACCGACGGAGCGGATGGGTCTAACCCTGAAACAGGATTGATTGCAGGGCCGGGCGGCTCTGGGTTTGGGGCTGCGTCGTTTGGCGGGATTTTTACCGGCGGATTCTGTCCAGACGGCGGCTGCGGCACGGTTTATGAGATGGGCAGGGACGGTAAGTTCTCCGTAGTTTACGGCTTCACGGGAGCGCCCGATGGGCAACAACCTTTCTCGGCACTGCTGAAAGCCGCGAACGGCACGATATATGGAACGACCGAATATGGCGGGACGCTGGATTGTCCCTTCAATTCGGCGGGTTGCGGGACCGTGTATGAAGTGGACGCGAGCGGGGCAGAAAAAGTGATTTACAGCTTTCTTGGACCGGATAACGGTTTGGATGGCGCGAATCCATTTTCAGCGGTGGTAGAGGATGCAGCCGGTAATCTCTACGGCAGTACGGTTTTCGGCGGGACAGTCAACAACAATTTGTGCTCGCCTGACGCGGGTTGCGGAACGATCTTTGAACTGAGCCCGAACAGCAATGGAACTTGGACGGAGACTGTGCTTTATCGCTTTCAAGGCGGCGCTGACGGGAGTTATCCGGCAGTGAGTTTCTTCAATGCTTCGGATGGAAGCATTTATGGGACGACTCCTAATGGCGGGAACGTTTCCTGCGGCGCAGGAGGATGCGGCACAATCTTCAAACTTTCGCTGTCGAACGGAAACTGGGTGAAGACGGTGCTTTACCAGTTCAGCGGCAGCAATGGCGACGAGCCGATCAGTCCGCTTGCGCGTGACAGCGCAGGCAATCTTTATGGAGTGACGGCGAACGGTGGAGATTGCACGTACTACACGCTGGGTTGCGGCGTCGTATTCCGCCTCAGTTCCGCCGGCAAAGAAACCGTGCTGCATGAATTCACGGGCAATGACGGGCTGTTCCCCGCCGGAAGCGTCCTGCTGGATGAAGCCGTGGGCGCACTCTATGGGACAACCACGCAAGGCGGCGACATTGCGAATTGCAGCCTGGCCGAATACTACACAGGCTGCGGCGTGGTGTATGAAATCAAGAAGTAGATCTGTAATGTCCTGAAAAATCCCATCCTGTCGCAAAAAGTACGCGACAAGGATGGGGCACCCATTCTCGTACGCCTTCCCTGAAGGAAAATCCTATCTTTTTCCGACGACCTCGAATCTAATCCGACCATGAGCGATGAACTGGTTCTGGTAACGGGCGGGTCGGGATTTATTGGGACGCACTGCATTTTGCAGTTGCTGAACGCAGGATATCGCGTGCGAGCGACGGTGCGTTCGCTGAAGCGCGAGGGCGATGTCCGGGCGATGTTGAAGCAGGGCGGGGTCGAGGCGGGTAACCGGCTGACATTTGCGGCAGCTGATTTGATGCAAGACGCGGGCTGGGCGCAAGCGGTTGCGGGATGCGCATACGTTTTGCATGTGGCGTCACCGCTGCCACCCGGGGTTCCCAAAAATGAAGATGAATTGATTGTGCCGGCGCGGGAGGGTACGCTGCGAGTGCTGCGCGCCGCGCGGGATGCGGGCGTGCGACGCGTGGTGCTGACGTCGTCGTTTGCGGCGATTGGCTATGGCCATCCGGTGCAGAAAGAGCCCTTCACGGAGAAGGATTGGACCAATCCCAATGGCGATGATTTGAGCGCTTATCCGAAATCGAAAACGTTTGCGGAGCGCGCGGCGTGGGATTTTATTGCCAAAGAAGGCGGAGCACTGGAGTTGGCGACGGTGAATCCGGTGGGTGTGTTTGGGCCGGTGCGGGGGCCGGATTATTCGGCCTCGATTCTCATTGTGCAGCGATTGATGGATGGGGCGTTACCGGGCTGTCCGCGGCTGTATTTTGGCGCGGTGGATGTGCGCGATGTGGCCGACTTGCATCTGCGCGCGATGACGCATCCGGCGGCGAAGGGCGAGCGGTTTCTGGCGGTCGCGGGAGATTTTCTGTTGTTCGTGGAGATTGCCAAGATATTAAAGAGCCGAATGGGCGCGGCGGCGAAGCGGGTGCCGACACGGCAGCTCCCGAACTTTCTGGTGCGGCTGGCGGCGCTGCGCGATCCAGCGGTGAAGTTTATTTTGCCGGAACTTGGCAAATGGAAGAACGCGACCAGTGAAAAGGCGCAGCGGGTGCTGGGATGGAGTCCGCGATCGAGGGAAGATGCGATTGTGGCGACAGCGGAGAGTTTGGCGAGGTTGGGGTTGCTGAAGGGCACGTAGCGGGGGAGGAACTCGTTCAGGTTCTAACTGCCCGATCAAGAGGTCAATGAGTGGAAGGCGATTTTTAACCGGCAATAGCCAAAATCGAGACTACATCTGGGCATCTATTCGCTTGGGAAGGCCGTTTCCTGCGAACGTTGTGATGCGATGGTTTCCCGCACCGACCCGACGTATGCGATTGTTACTGAAGTCCGCTATGTAGAGGTTTCCATCCTCATCGACTGCCAGACCATCGGCGCTTATTGCTGCATTTGTGGAAAGTCCCCCATCCCCATTGAATCCACATTTCGATGTTCCAGCATACGTTGTGATAATGCCATCGGGATCGATCCTTCGTACGCGACACCCTTCCGATAGGAAAATGTTGCCGTGTGAATCGGTAGCCACCGCCCTAGGATTGCTCAACAGCGCCACTTTGGCTGGTCCTCCATCCCCGCTCGAGTCGCATCTGATTCCTCCGGCAATGGTGGTTATTATTCCACTCTCTACATCAATTCTGCGCAGGCGACAGTTCTCAGTATCTGCAACCAAGATTTTGCCTCCTGTGTCCACGGCAAGCCCTTGCGGCCAATTGAATGTGGCGTCTTTCGCGGGGCCACCATCGCCGGAAAAACCAGGACGTCGATAGGATCCGCCAACCTTCGTTAGCTCGTTTGCTTCCGGTGCCCAACGCAACAGAGTATGTCGATCTGCCAGGATGATGGTCCCGCTATGAGGATCAGCAGTCATGGCGTGGACTTGGGGAAATTTCTCCAACAGTCCTCTCCGCCTTATTGAAGCCAAATGCGTCGCTGGGTTCACTTGAGCCAGTTTGCCACTAACGTCAGCAACGAAAATTTGACCAATCCCTGATACCGCCAGAGCGACGGGAGCTCCGAGGACATCGTCGTTCTTAGTGTAAGGATCTGCTGGTGGGGCCAGAACCAGCGCCGCCGTCTGACCACGGACATCTAAACTCAGGACTCCCATTCCGGCTGTCTCAATGAGGTATATGTGTCCGTCCGAATACACGAGATCGCTCGGGCCATTAATGCTTATTGAAAGAGCGGGTTGCTCTTTGCCTAAGAGCAACGCTTGTTCTCTTCCGGACGGCTTCGGACCCTGACCAAGTGTGGAAGCCTCTAGGAGGATGAGCAACAGCGCTATCGCGAACTGTCGCGGGGTGACGGGCAGAGATTATTCCCTCGCAGACATTTTCACCGATAGTCCGGGCTTTCACAAGAAGTAACTGTCGTTAGCTGACAATCACCCATCTGCCGCTAGGGATGGAATTTAAATCTTGCCCCATTCTCCCGCCTATATCGCCATATGTTTACTTTGCTGCGGTCGGCAAGGCCCTCAGTCTTCTCCCCACCAAAATCACATAATGAATCGCAGAAATAATCGTGAAGGCAAAGACCGCGCGGAGAAATGTCAGGCGGGCAATCGCGACCCAGCGGATGGGATAAATCTGCAGGAGCATAACGAAGAAGACGGCGGCGAGTTGGGCGAAGGTGTTGGCTTTGCCGAAGATGCTGGGACGGAAGTCGCGGAGTCCGGCAATAGCGTAGAGCACGGCGCTGGCGGCGAGAATGGAAATGTCGCGGCTGAAGACGAGCACAGTGAACTTCCAGGGAATTTTGTGCAGAATGGAGAGCACTAGGAACGTTGTGCTCAGCAGGAGCTTGTCTGCGATGGGGTCAAGATATTGGCCCAGCAGCGTTTTCTGATCAAGCGTCCTCGCGAGCAGGCCATCGAGGCCATCACTGAACCCGGCGATGACGAAGAGAATGAGCGCCCACTTGTATTTGCCGTCCACCAGATAGTTGACGATGAAGGGCAGGAACATCATCCGCAACAGCGTGAGCTGGTTGGGGAAAGTAAGCAGTTGCGAGAGCCGGATTACGGCTTCCTGCTGAAGTTCTTTAAGTTTCGGTGGACCGGCAGATGGCACCAAGAGATTGTCGCTGGATGAGATGGGGATTGCAACCTGCCGGTGCCCTCTCAAGCAGTTTCGCGGAAAACATGAAGAGTTCAGTGCGCACTCGGTCTTCCAGCGTAACTTTTCGATCGAGAATCCGGTTGGGCATGACTTTGGTTACTAATGTGGTGACTTCGCACGCAATCACGACAATGCAGGTTTCGTCAGTAGAGAAACGATATTCCTTGCGAGTCAGGCCTGGAACCGCCATGGGCCTGCGGTAGCTGGGTGACGTTGGTAACACTGAAGAATGCGAATCTGCCTCTAGAATAGCCGGGTGAGGCGTCTAAGTTTAAGCAACCACAAGTGGATGTTGCTGGCGTCCGGGCTGGCGTGCGCCCAGTTCGCCTGCTCGTTGGCGCTACATCCCGGGTATCACCTCACGGCCGCCGTTGACGTCATTCAGACATTGTTATTGTTATCCGTCGTGCTGGCGATGGCGGTGAACGTTCCGCGATCTCGGCAACGCACGCGAATCTTCTGGATGCTGCTGACCCTGGGCACAGGCGCCTGGCTCGTCACACAGGTGATGTGGACGTACTTTGAAGTGTTTCTGCATCAAAGCGTGCCCAATCCATTTGCCGGCGATGTGATCCTGTTCTTGCATCTGGTTCCATTGATGGGCGCACTGGCGTTACGCCCGCATCGTCCCCCAAATGATCACACTCTTGAACTGGGAACAATCGACTTCAGCCTGCTTTTTGTCTGCTGGCTGTATCTGTATCTCTTCACCGTGATTCCGTGGCAATACATCACCGTGGACGTGCAACTTTACGGCCGCAACTTCGACGTACTGTACACACTCGAGCACATTGTTTGCCTGGTTGGGGTGAATCTGGTTTGGCAACGAAGCGTGGGCGCATGGAAGCAGGTGTACCGGCAGCTCTTTTGGGCCAGCACGGTATATGCCTTCGCTTCAATCACGGCCGGCCTGGCGATCGATTTTGGAAGCTATTACAGCGGCGGGATTTATGACGTGCCACTGGCCGTTGGCATGGTCCTGTTCACCAAAGTCGGACTAACGGCAAGAGAGCTTGAACTGGACAACGATCCAGTGGAAGAGACCAAAGGTGTTAGGAGCGTATGGATTGCGCGCCTCGCGATGTTTGGGGCCCTGTCCCTGCCGATTCTGGCCATTGGGTGTTTGGTAAGCACCTTCATGCCTGGCCCGGTAAAAAGCTTCCGGCTTTTCCTGACCCTGGTCGCAATTATTGTGGTGGGCAGCCTGCGTTCCTTACGTCAACACAAGCTCGATAAGGCATTGCAGCAGGCGCATAAGGACTTGCGCGAGGATTCGATTACCGATTCGCTGACCGGCACCCGCAACCGCCGCTTCTTCACTTCGACGATTGAAGGCGATGTGCAGCAGGCGATTCGCGCTTACGGCGAAGGCCAGGAGTATGGCACGCGTAATCGGGACTTGATTTTCTATCTGATTGACGCCGATTGCTTCAAGGAAGTGAATGACCTCTACGGACATGACCTGGGTGATCGAGTCTTGGTCGAGACGGCGCGGCGCATTAGTTCTGCCATTCGCAACTCGGATGTATTGATCCGTTGGGGTGGAGATGAATTTCTGGTCGTGTCGCGTTATACAAACCGCGAGGAGGCATGCACGCTCGCCGAGCGCGTACTCGACGCGGTGGGTGGCACTTTGTTCGACTTGCGCACGCACCGCCTGCAGCGAAGTTGTTCGATCGGCTGGGCCGTATTCCCCTGGTATCTGGAAGCGGCGGACGAAGTACCGTATGAAGAAGTCCTTCGGCTGGCTGACGCGGCCTTGTATCAAGCGAAGAGCGCGGGCAGGAACCGGTCAGTCGGCATGATGCCGAGTGTCCAGAAAAGCAAGCCGATCACGCCCGATAGTGTAAGCAGCAAGAAAGAGAGCCTGGCCGAACGCCTCGCGGCGACGAGCGTATACACCGCCGGACCGGCTCCCGGCATGCCGCGAGCAACCGCGGACATGCAGGCCCGGGCGGCGGCTGCCTCACAAGTTTCCGCCTCACAACTAAAAGACTAGTCTGCTTTGCAGGTCCTACAAAGTTGCACCGTCAGCCCCCCGGCCATAGTCTAATAATCAAGTGTCCGCTGATCCTACCCCAGCTCCGAGCAAGCCTTCGAAGGCTCACCGGTTGCGCGCCGTTATTCCCCTCATTCGGGAACTGATCGCCCCTCGCAAAGGATTGCTGGCATTGGGGTTTGCCCTGATGGTGGTGAACCGGGTTGCGGGCCTGGTGTTGCCGTATTCCACGAAATATCTGATCGACAGCGTCATCATCAAGCATCACGCCCAGCTGCTGAAGCCGCTGGTGCTAACGGTTCTAGGAGCGACGGTGATTCAGGGCATCACTTCGTATTCGTTGACCCAACTGCTTTCCAAAGAAGCACAGCGGCTCATCACGGAGTTGCGTCAAAAGGTGCAGGTCCACGTTGGACGATTATCGGTCGCATTTCATGACTCCACCAAGAGCGGCACGCTCGTGGCGCGCATTATGAGCGACGTTGAAGGAGTGCGCAATCTGATCGGCACTGGCCTGGTGGAGTTCGTAGGCGGCCTCATGAGCGCTTCGATCGCCTTGGTGCTGTTGTTCCGAATCAGCGCGACCATGACCGCGATTGCCTTCGGTTTCCTGGGCGCGTTCACTCTGGCATTGAATAAGGCTTTCCGCACCATCCGTCCGATCTTTCGGGAGCGCAGCAAAATCAATGCGGAAGTGACGGGGCGGCTGGCGGAATCGCTGGGCGGCGTGCGAGTGGTAAAGGGATACCACGCAGAGGCGCGGGAGGAAAGCGTGTTTGCACAAGGTGTGCACCGCTTGCTCAACAACGTCATGCGCTCCTTGACTGCAACTTCATTGATGAGCCTTTCGGCCAGCGTACTGTTGGGCATGGTGGGCGCGATCATCATGTACGTCGGCGCCCGGCAAATCATGGCGGGCTCGCTCACCATTGGCAGTTTCTTCACTTATACGATGCTGCTCGGGTTCCTGATTGCTCCCATCATGCAAATTGTTTCGATTGGTACGCAACTGACCGAAGCCGTCGCCGGACTTGAACGCACGCAAGAGATTCTGAGCGAGAATCGCGAAGATCGAGACCCTCGGCGGACAATTACGCTTCCCGAGATCCGTGGGCTAGTGGAATTTGATCAGGTCCATTTCAGCTACGACGGCGTGCGGGAGGTTTTACATGATGTTTCGTTCGTCTCTGAGCCTGACAGTGTAACTGCTCTGGTGGGCTCGTCCGGGTCGGGAAAATCGACAACCATCGGATTGATTTCCGCTTTCCATGCGCCGACGCAGGGTGTTGTTCGGGTGGATGGGGTGGATTTAAGCACTGTGAAGCTTGACTCTTACCGCACACAGTTGGGTGTTGTATTGCAGGAGTCTTTCTTATTCGATGGAACAATCCGTGAAAACGTGGCGTTTTCACGGCCGGCCGCAACGGATGAAGAGATTCTTCGCGCCTGCCGGATCGCCAGAGTGGATGAATTCGCCGAGACTTTCGCCGATAAGTACGACACGATCGTAGGCGAACGCGGTGTAAAGCTTTCAGGTGGGCAGCGACAGCGGATATCGATTGCGCGGGCGATTCTGGCTGAACCGCGCATCTTAATTTTGGATGAGGCGACGTCCAGCCTGGACTCGGAGTCGGAAGCGCTGATCCAGGAGGGCCTTTCATATTTGATGCAGGGCCGGACGACATTTGTGATTGCGCACCGGCTCTCAACCATCCGGCGTGCCGATCAGATATTGGTGATGGAGCAAGGGAAGATTGTGGAGCGAGGCACGCACGAAGAACTATATTCGCTGCGCGGTCGATACTACGATCTCTACACGAAGCAACACGGCGTTGAAAGCAACCTGTTCCTCGCGCCGGGCGAAGGCGACTTCGATGACGAAGCTCCAGCGAACGGCCCTCAAAGGACGAATGACCCGGGACTGGCCGACGCGATCCGCATGGTGAGGGGCCGGTAGAGGAATGAGTTCACCAACCGCGATTTCCCTCAAAGATGTCTGCCGCAATTACAAGATGGGTGAAACGGTTATCCGCGCAGTGGACGGAGTTTCTTTGGAAATTCCTGCCGGGCAGTTTGTGGCGTTGCTCGGAAGCTCGGGATCGGGCAAGTCATCGTTGTTGAACCTCATCGCGGGCCTCGACCGCGCGACATCCGGAAAAGTTGCCGTTGAAAACCAAGATCTGGCCGCCCTTTCACGGGAGGCCCTGGCAAAGCACCGGCTGAAAACCGTGGGCATGGTGTTCCAATCCTTCAATCTGATCCCGAGCATGAACCTACTGGAAAACGTCGAACTCCCGCTGCGCTTTGCCGAAGTGGAGCGGGCGAAGCGTGAAGGAATGGCGCGGCAGGCTTTACAAAGAGTCGGGCTGGGGGCGCGCGTAAAACACCGGCCGAGCGAGCTCTCCGGCGGCGAACAGCAGCGAGCGTCGCTGGCGCGAGCTTTGATCAATCAGCCGCGAATTTTGTTGGCCGATGAACCCACGGGAAACCTGGACAGCCGCACGGGCACCGAGATCATGACCTTGATCCGCGAATTCAACGAGTCACTCGACATGACGGTTGTGATGGTGACGCATGAACGCGCCATCGCCGAACATTACGCGCAGCGCATGGTGTTTTTGGCCGATGGCAAACTTGTGGGCGATCAGGTCAACACGGGAGCGGCAAAATGAAGTTTTACGATGTAACAGAACTCGCATTCCGCAACTTACGCGAGTCTCTATTGCGCAATTCGTTGACGACGGTGGGCATTTCGGTGGGCGTTGCTTCATTAGTAGCGATGCTGTCGCTCGGAGTGGGATTGCAGCAGCTCGCCGGGAGAAAGCTGGAAAAATCCGGATTGTTCGACACGGTCATTGTGACTTCACGCCGTGACTTGCGAGGATACGAGCACGATCAGGAACGGAACGGGCCGTCGCCGGCTGAGAGTCCGGTTCTGGATGAGGCGGCGCGACTCAAGATGGAGCAATTGCCGGCAGTGAAAGAAGCGTACCCCGATATTCGGTTTGTCACCGAACTGCGCTTTGACGGGATGCCTCACTTAACCATGGTCGCGGGCTTGCCGGATTCGGCCAGAACGAATGACGCTTTCGATGGCATGCAGGGAACTTTTTTCACGAGCCATGACGCTCCTCAGGCGATCATATTGAAATCTTTTGCCGAGGAATTGCAGGGGGGTACTCCCAAGCATGGCGAGCCCGAACCGGGAGTCGCAGAACTTGCAAAGCCGCTATTAGGGAAGACGATAATTCTGCGTTATGCCCAGCGAGCCGCGGCCCAAACATCCGCGAATACAAGCCTAGCAAGTGACGACATGAGCGCGATGGAAGCAGCGTATTCCGTTGTCTCGAAAGAGTTGACTGTAACCATTGCCGGAGTGACCGATCTCAATCCCGACTCGATGCGGGGGCAGGCCGGCGCGCGCGTTTATCTGCCGTTGGATCTGGCAGAGAGCTTGCATGTGGTGCAGACATCGGATTTGCGAAACGTGGCGAGTGACACCGCGGGTACACCAACTTATTCGACCGTCAGCGTGCGAGTGACGAGCGCCTCCAAGGTGCCGCAAGTCGAGGCGGCAATTAAGAAATTGGGCTTCAATACTTTCTCGATTACGGATGCGACCAAGAGCGTGCGGCAGTTTTTTGCGGTGCTCGATCTGTTCTTGGGAATTTTCGGCAGCCTGGCGCTGGCGGTTGCCTCGATTGGGATTGTAAATACGCTGGTGATGGCGATTCTGGAGCGCCGCCGAGAGATTGGCATCATGAAGGCGATTGGCGCAAGCGATAACGATGTAAAGGGACTGTTCTTTGCGGAGGCCGGCGCCATGGGCGTACTGGGCGGATTGTTGGGCGTCGCGCTCGGATGGACGATCGGGCAGCTCATCAATCTGGGCACGAATGTTTACATGCGACGCCACGACTTCCCCCCGGAAAAAGTCTGGCTCGTCCCCTGGTGGCTGGTCGGCGGGGCGATTCTATTTTCAATTCTGGTGAGCCTATTATCCGGGTTGTATCCTGCATCACGAGCTGCTCGGCTCGATCCAGTGCAGGCGTTACGCTATGAGTAACGTTAGCCGCATGACCCGTATACTTCGGATTATTCTGATTTGCACTTTGTGCGCAACCCCCGTGGCCGCATGGGCCCAGGGCCGGGTCGATTGTAATGCGATGAACAGCCGCATCTTGAAGCGCGCGGTTCGTTATTGCATTTTGTTGCCGGATGCATACGACAGTTCAGGCGCAAAGCGATATCCCGTGCTTTATTTCCTGCATGGACTGGGAGAAAACGAGCAAGTCTTATTTCAAAGCGGCGGGTGGGACATTGTGGAAGACCTGCGGCAGAAGCACAAGATTGGCGATTTCCTGATCGTCACCCCCGATGCGAAAGCCAGCTTTTATGTAAACTCCGCCGATGGAAAAGTGCGGTATAGCGATTTTTTTCTGCAAGAATTCATTCCTGGAATTGAGGCCAAATATCGGGTCCGGCGGGAACGGATGGCGCGTGCGATTAGCGGCGTGTCGATGGGAGGGTACGGCGCATTTCGTTTTGCCTTCGCCCATCCCGAACTATTTTCTGCCGTCACCGCAGAGAGTGCTGCGTTCATGACGCAGACGCCGCAGGAGTTGGACGCGGCCATGCAGTCGGGATCGCAAATCGGCAGGTTGATGGGACCGGTGTTTGGTAACCCTATTCACGCGGAGAGTTGGAACCAGAACAGCCCTTTCGTCCTGGCCCGCAAAAATAGTGTGGCTATCAGCGCCCTCTCGATTTATTTCAATTGCGGCAAAGATGATGATTTCGGGTTCGAGACCGGGGCTCAAGCAATGGACCGGCAACTGCGCCAAGAAGGAATCAAGCACGAATTCCACCTCTATGAAGGCAATCATGGAATGGATTATTTCCTTGAGCACCTTCCCGAAGTGCTAGAGTTTCATTCGCGCAACTTTGGCCGCCAGCCATGACGGACGGCTTGCAATGTTAATGCTCTTAGTCCATACTTCTGAGTCACCGAACCACTAAAACCCAAGGAGAGAACACTATGAAGTCCAAGCTGGCGAGACTTTTGATGGCCGCATTTTTTATGACGGCATTAAGCGGTTTTGCGCAAGACTTGACGAAGGACACAGACAAAGCCGCGAAGGATGTGGGACACGACACCAAAGTGGCGGCTGAAAAAACTGCAAAAGGCACAGACAAAGCCGTTGACAAGACCGGTCACGTCACCAAGAAGGTGGCCAAGAAAACCGGCCATGACGTGAAAAAGGGCACGGAAGATGTGGGGCATGATGTAAAGAAGGGCGCCGAGAAAACCGGCGACGCGATGAAATAGCCCGGACAGTAATCAAGGTTTACCTTGCGGAGAGGACTTTACCACCAAAGTTCTCTCCGTTGCATTTTGGCCGTCTGCCGAATCTGGCCCGGCAATCCATTGCCATGCGCGCCGGCCGTTTTCCAGGGTAACGATTTGAGCCTCACCATACTCAGCCAATCGGTTCAGAACCGTGGTGACTGAGGCCAGTGGGTCTTTGTGACGGAGTTCCAGTTCTTCGATCCTGCCTTTGACACGTTCGCAAACTTCGCGTGCGCTGAGCGGGCCGTCTGCCTCCATCAGTACGATACGGCAGCTTTTGGTAAACCCGCGGCGCGACCCATGACGTTTGCGGCTCTTTAAATCCAGCCACTCATCCTCCCAGTCCTGGTTAAGCGCGGCATCTCCAAAAACCATAGCCAACCCTAGGATGGTACGTTTGATGCTGCCGATGCGATGCATGATTTCACTGCGCCTGCGCAGCAGTTCACGCAGTTCCAACTGTGCCACGCGGATGACTTCCTGCACGTGATCCTTCTCGCGCTCGGAATCCTGGAGTTCCTTGCTTTCCATTCGCACCTCGAAGACGCGGCAGAACTATGACCCGGGAAAAATATACAAGACCGCAGTGATACGAAATGTTCGAGTTGCAAGTTCACAACCTTTTGACAGGATTCGTGTCACGATGGATAAAAGTAGGCATCAGGCCAGACCGCTGGTTCATTGGACGCGGTAGCTTGCGAAAAGAGAGGGCGGGAAGCCTCGCAAAATGCGGCATCCACCGTCACTCGCAACAACAATCACCTCGTGTTTTTGTGTCGAAATCCCTTCTTGGCTAAATCAAATGCCATGCGATGTTTCCAGAATTTTGTAAGTAGAGATGCCTGATCTACGCAGAAGCGTAGAACCGCAGATGCTAAGGAGCGCCCCGGCGCATTCATATGGATTTGTCTAATGTGGTGTCTAGGTGTCTTTGTTTTTTGCGGTGGTGCTTGCGGAAAGACCTCGGCTCAATGATTGTGTACTCTCTTCGGATTCTTCCATCGTTCTCTCTTCTGTTGTTATTGAAAATCGACTAACAATCAAAGATTGAGATTCGTTATGGGCGGCCACTTGCTTTTTATCCACGCGTAATACCGCGACTCGCGGCACCCAGCACGTTTTCCCGGACGCGGAAGTGTCCGGGTTGAGAGGACAGCATGACAAAACGAATACTCATTGTTATCGCCGCGCTTTTTGCGATGGTCACATGGTCGCAACTATGGGCGCAAACCACAACCACCGGGGAGTTGAGCGGGATTGTGACCGATCCGACCGGCGCGGTCGTTCCCAACGCTGACGTGACGTTGAAAAGCCTTGATACTGGCTCGGTTGCTAATGGCAAGAGCGCAGGTGATGGCGGTTATAAATTCGCTTATCTGCAACCGGGTAACTACAGCGTTACGGTGAGCGCACAAGGCTTTCAAACCACGGAGAAGCGCGTCGTCGTCGCCTTGGGCGCCAGCGCCGCCTCGAACTTTAAGCTGGCATTGGCAACAGGAACCACGACCGTGGAAGTGAACGGAGCTCCCCCCGCTGTAGAAACCGAAGATGCGAACCTGACAGCAAATTTCAACTCCAAACAAGTGGAATTGCTTCCGAACCCTGGGAATGATCTATCAGCGGTGGCGTTAACCGCTCCCGGCGTAGTCATGAACACGGCCGGCGGCTCGATGTTCGGTGGCGGCAACTTCGAAGTGAACGGCTTGCCGGCGACCTCAAATTTATTCACCCTGGACGGATCCAATGACAACGATCCGTATTTCAACGTTAACAACACCGGTGCGACCAACCTGTCGCTGGGCTTGAATGACATTCAAGAGAGCACGGTGGTTTCGAGCGGCTACAGCGGGTCCTATGGTGGACTGGCTGGAGCGAACGTCAACTACGTATCGAAATCGGGAACGAACGCCTTCCACGGAAACATGGAGTACTGGTGGAACGGAGACGTTCTCAACGCCAACAACTACTTCCGCAATCAGCAAAATGGATTGGCGGGGAGCGACGTATCGCCGAGACCCTTCGTGAACGCCAATCAATATGCCGGCTCGATTGGCGGGCCCATCAAGAAGGACAAAGCGTTCTTCTTCTTCGATGTGGAAGGATTGTACCTCGCGATTCCCTCGCTGGTTCCGGTCAACCTACCCACGCCTGCCTTCCAAAGCGCAGTGCTGGGCAACCTTGCGGCGAATGGTCTCACAGCTTCCGTGCCGTTTTACACGACAATGTTCGGGCAATATAACCGGCTTTCCCAAGCTGGCGCGACGGCATTGCCCGGCGGCGGTTGCAGTGACGTAACGGCCATCGGTACGGTTGCATTCGGCGCGACTAATCCCTGCGCAGTTCAAATTCAGGCGGGCCTAACGGCGCACACTCATGACAACCTCTATGTCGGGCGTTATGACCAGAACATCGGCAACAACGACCGCATGTTCATTCGCGTCGAAAAAGAGCACGGGCTCCAGGCCACTTACACCGACCCGATCAATCCGGCATTTAATGGAGTGAGCGATCAGCCACAGTGGCAGTCGCAATTCAGCGAAACCCATACCTTCGGCACGAGCAAAGTGAACGATTTCAAAGCATCGCTGCTCTGGTACAGCGCGGGGTTCGCGGAACAGAATCAAGCGGCGGCAAATGCGGCTTTCCCCTTTGCCTCGGGAACGGCCACCCTCGCGTTTGCCGATGGCAGCCTATCGGCCTTGAACGGCGACAACGCCGTATTTCCGCAAGGCCGCAACATCACGCAGTACCAACTTGTGGATGACTTTAGCTGGGTCAAGGGACGCCACGATTTCAAATTCGGCGTCAACTTCCGGCGCAATGACATCAGCGACCAGAATTTCGTCTTTGTAACTCCCCTGGTCGAGGAATTTTCGTTGAGCGATTTCGTCAGCGGTGGCGGAGGGACTTCGGGTAACATCATCGTCCAGAACTTCCCGAGCCGAACCGAGGTCCCGATCGCCCTTTATCAACTCGGCCTTTACGCAGCGGATGACGTCAGAGTCACTAAAGACCTGAAGTTGACGCTAAGTCTGCGGGCCGACCATCTGTCAAATCCCGTCTGCCAGATCGACTGCTTCCAACGCTTCGCGAATGGGGGCTTTGGAGACTCGTCGGCTCCGGTCAATTCTTCTATTCTAGCGAACCAACAACAAGCATTCCCTTCGGTCACCAACATTGTCTGGCAGCCGAAGATTGGCTTCGCCTGGTCGCCCAGAGGATCGGATAAAACTGTGCTTCGCGGCGGAATAGGAATCTTCGGAGATTCGTTGCCAACCGGAGCTATCGACAGCTTCCTGCAGCAGGCGCCTCTGGATCCGGGTTTCAACACCTTCTTCGGTTACCTGTCGCCGTCCCAAACTGGACCACTAGGCAACCTGAACCAACTTTCGCAGGCGGCGAACGCCAGTTTCGTCGCGAACTACGCGGGTGGAGGGCCAGTCACTCCGTTCAACTTTTTCAACTCAACCCCGGTCAAGGTTCCTGTGTATTACAAATGGAGCCTGGAAATGCAACAAGCTGTGGGTTGGAACACGACTATGAGCGTCAGTTACATCGGCAACCACGGGTCGCACGAGCAAATCTCGAACGGCGCGCTGAATGCCTACTGCTGCACGGCTGCAAATGGCCTGCCGCTCTCATCTTTCGCGAACCTGCCAACTAGCGCGCCGGACGGACGGTTTGGACAGGTTTCGGAATCCCTCAACGTCGCCAACTCGAATTACAACGGGATGACGGTAACCGCGAGACACAGTTTCAGCGGAGGCTTCCAGTTCCAGGCCAACTACACCTGGAGCCATGCCCTCGATGAGATTTCCAACAACTCGCTTTCGCCCTTCGGATTGAACACGACCGGCCTGTATGCGGACGTGATCTTCCCGGAGAATCCTTACAATATCCGGCAGTTCAACTACGGAAACGCCGATTACGACATCCGGCACAACTTCACCATGAACTATGTATGGAGCGATGCTTTCCGTCATTTGACCAGTTGGGGACCGAATGCTCTGATGAAGGGTTGGTCGTTCTCGGGAACCATCTTCAAGCACACGGGACTGCCATTCACCGTGTTTGACAATAACTACACCACCGCGTTGCAAACGACCAACTTCGGTGGCGGCGCGCAGTACATCTTTGCTGACCAACTTGGGCCTTCCGGGATTAACTGCGGAGCGCAGGCAGCAACGGTGAGCGCGGCCGGCGTGCCCAATCCATGCTTTGGCGGATCCACTGGCGGATTGTTTGCTGATCCGACTACGACCTATCCAGACCAGCGCCGCAACCAATTCCGCGGACCGGGCTATTTCAACACGGACTTCGCCGTCGAGAAGGGCTTCGGAATTCCCAAGTGGGAAGGAGCGCAGTTCTCCTTGGGTGCGCGCTTCTTTAATCTGTTCAATCACCCGGATTTCAACTTCCCGGTGATGAACTTTAACAGCCCGCAATTTGGACAGATTCTGCAAACCGTCAGTTCACCGACCAGCATTTATGGCTCGGGACTTGGAGCTGACGCATCGCCCAGAATCATCCAGCTCCAGGCGAAGTTGACCTTCTAATTGGGAGAGCAACGAACAGCGGCCTCGAAAGAGGCCGCTTTTTTTATTGTCCGGTGCGCCGTGGAAGAAGCTTTCGGCGTAGGTGGTGCGGCCCAAACAACGCGTGAACGACCTGCGGAAATTCATCCTTAAGCTTGGCCTTGTGAATTAAGGCGCTGACGTCCAGAATCAAGCTCACCATGCTGGCTGGAACCGAATCCTCCGCAGACAGGGCAATGATTTTTACGTCGGGCAAATCATTTGACAACATGATCGCCGCAACGAGGCCATGCGCGTAAGGCATGCCCACATCAAGCAAAATCAAGTCGGGCTTTAGCGAGATCGCCAAGCCGAGGGCCTCGTCGGCATTCCCAGCGCGCCCTACGAGGTCCACGAGATCATGCAATTCTAAAAGATCGCACACGACGGCGAGCGCATCCTGCGAGGAATCTACTACGATCGCTTGAATTTTGGACGCCGCAGGCTGGATGGGCAAAAGATGAGATTGCGGAATTTCATAAATGGCAGTTTTCATATTTCCTCCGTACTACTTAGAGAACGTAATTGAAAACGCGGACTTGCAGGGTAAAGTGTGCGTAAAGTTTTGATAAGTTCCGCAAAGATTTTTGCAGGTCCAACATTTTGCTCAGTTTGGCGAGAATTTATAGCCTAGCCCCAGCACCGTCACGAAAAGCGAAGGCCGTTTTGGGTCCGGCTCAAGTTTTTGCCGCAGGCTCGCAATGTGAACATCCACAGTGCGCGTGAAGGCGTCAGCGTTGTAACCCCAGACGTCGGTCAACAAAGTCTCGCGAGATAACGTCTCTCCGGGGTGCTCGACAAAATAGCTCAGAAGCTGAAACTCTTTAGCTGAAAGAGGGACGATTTTTCCTTTTCGTGTCACCGATGTTCCTCGGAGGTCGACTTTTATGTTTCCGAACTCTTGAACTGGCGTTACAGCGGGAACGCGAAGCGGCGCGCGACGCAGCAAGGCTTCAATCCGCGCCGTCAGTTCCGCCATCTCGAAAGGTTTGGTCAGGTAATCGTCGGCTCCAATTTTCAATCCCAACACTTTGTCCACAATTTCCGAACGCGCCGTCAACATGATGATGGGCATCACGAAGCCCGCATTGCGGACCTCGCGGCAAACATCGAAGCCGCGCTTCTTAGGCAGCATGACGTCGAGGACAATCAGGTCGAACTTGCCCTGAATCGCCTTCTGGAGGCCGCTTTCGCCGTCTCCCGCCTCTTCCACCGTATAGCCCTCGCTTTGGAGGCGATCCACCAGCGTGATGCGGAGGGCTTCTTCGTCTTCGACGAGCAGGATGCGTTCATTCATGAATGTGGGCTCGATAAAGTTTGCGACGAATCCGCAAGGACCGCAAGCGGCAGAGAAAGCGTAAAGACGGTGCCCTTTCCCACTTCACTTTCAACCCAGAGGCGTCCACCCATCGCTTCCGCAAAGCTACGTGCCAGAGACAGGCCCAGGCCGGTACCATGCACATGGGAGCTCATGACCGACTGGCTACGATAAAACGGCTGAAATATCTGGTGAATTTCGCTTGGATCAATTCCGATCCCGCGATCTTCCACCGTTACTAAAATATGATTGCGTGGACCGTCTAAAAATGCACGAACTCCAATCCACTTGCTCTCGCCTCCATATTTCACGGCATTGGTAATCAGGTTTTGCAGGCACTGAGAAAGCACTCCGGCGTCGGCAGCTACCGGAGGCAAATCGGCGGCGATCTGCGTATCGATTCTGCATCCCGCGGCTTCAACCACACCGGCAGTGGTTTGCAGAACTCCTTCTATAACCGTGCGGAGAGCAAACGGGCGAATATCATAGGCCACCATATTCTTTCGCGTTGCGGCAAAGCGCAGCACCTGCTCAACGAGATGGTTCAGCTGGCGGGCCTGATTTTTGATTAGGGCGCCATACCGGATGACCTGCTGCCTATCGTTGACCAACCCATCCGCGATATTCTCTGACGCCGAGAGAATGGCGGCCACCGGGGTCCGCAATTCGTGAGAAACGCCGGCCACAAAATCCATTTGGAGCGCCGCCAGTCGACGGGCTCGTTGAGCGTTGAACAAGATCAATGATATCGACGCTGCCAGCACCAACAGTACTCCAAAACTCAACCCAAGACTGCGACGCCTGAGATCTGCCACCGCCGCCTCGACAGAACCCTTGCGATGGCGTGCTGTGATTTCGTATTCCGCATTGTCGGTACTGTCGCGCATGGGATCAAAGCGCATGAACGAGAAAAAATCAGGCCCTGCCCCGCTTTCCGATTGAGGCATCACGACCGGAAAAATCTCTCGATTCGCTGGCGAAGCAACATGCCCGGGTTGTCGCGCTGACGTCGGCGGGCCGAATAAATTCAAACTCGCGTCAGCATCAACTTCCGCACCCGAGATCGTTTCGCCCAGAACAGAACTGTAAATGACTTCTGAATTCGAATCAGATGCTTCAATCACGCTCACTTCATATTCCGAACTCCGGGGATTGCCGAAGTTACGCTCCACCAGCCGCGGGAGCACGCTATCCCGCAGGACCGACTTATTCAGTTCAACCAGGAGCAAGCCCGCATCGCCCGATTGGGCCGCGGGAAAGATCAAGACCGGGATGCTCTGATCAATCATCGCCATCGGACGATGCGCTGGGCCGTGAGGTTGACCAGCCGGAGCCGCTTCTCCACGCTGGGTCTCATCGTGTGGCGGGCGAACCAGAAAACTACCGTTCAAAGTACTCTGCACGCTGGCAAAACGCTTGGGCCATGCCGCCGCTGAGAACTTCCTCTCCGTCATGGAAAGGCGAAACAGGCCGGAACGGTTCCACCAGTACACGTTCGCAATTAATCCGGATTGGGCGCTGGTTGTCTCCCAGAGTTGAGTGCGTTCGGCCAATCCCGGGGCTTCCACCGGTTTACCCGCTTCCAACTGCATCTCGAGTGCCATGGTCCCCAGTTCACGCTCAAGATCCTCGCGGAAGTTGAGCAATGAGGTCTGAAGACCCGCGCGCATGCGGGTGCTCGCCGCCTCGCTGACCTGTCCGCTCCAGCGATATTGCAGAAAAGCGAGGCCAATTAAGACGACGGCCAGGACCACCGGCACAGCCCAGGAGAGAACCCGCTCTTGGATGGGAATGCGCATAACACGAGAGCTGCTGCCGTGTTCCGGCAGCAGCTCTGCTCCGGATTATAGCCCCGGCGGTCCGTCCGGGGGAGGGCCATCGCCGCCGGGAGGCCCGCCGCCATCAGGCTCCGGAGTTCCGTCGGGCGGCGCGCTGTTATCGTGGCGATGCGCCATGCGCTCCTCCATCGCTCGCCGTTGCTTTTCAAACTTCTCCTTCTGCTCAGAGTCGAGAACAGCCTCTATGGCGGAGTCGCTCTTCTCCAGAATGCCCTTCCCCTTGGCGACGGACTCCTCCCGCGTCAGAGAAGTGTCGTCGTGCAAATTATGCATTTGTTCATCGCGCTCTTCGAGAATGGGCCTAATCTGGTTTTGCTGCTCCGCTGTGAGCTTCAAACTCTTGGTCAAATGAGCCAACTCCCGAGCCGGATCATGAGGCGGTGGCCCTGCGTGTACATCCGGCGGCAGGACTGCATTCGATTGTGCAAATCCCACAACCGGAGTTGCCAGAACGCCACAAAATGCAAATGCAAAAAAGACGATCGATTTCAAATTCATCGTAAGCTCCCGGTGCCAGGTGATTGGTTGAGTTGCGGAGGAGCCCGGTCGATTCGCCCGGCTCCTCCAAATGCGCTATGAAGTTATTTATGAGGCCGCAGCGATTGGGCTGCCGACATTCTTGTCATGGCTTGCAGCTGCATAGCCTTGTTGATAGCCGGTCGAGAACGCCTTCCGGTCGGTCGGATGCGCCCATCTGCCGGCGGCTACGTGTGCGGGGGTGCCGTTGGCTGCGTCCAGTCTTCCCAGGTAGACGCCATCACGGAAGGCGCCGTTCGTAACCTGCTGATCCGTTGCGTGAATTGCAACAGTCGCGTGCGTTTTGCTGACGGCGATGACTGCGGCCCCCAGTATAAGAGCAAATGTTATGGATAGAATTCTCCTCATTCTCATTCTCCTCAATGCGATATCGAAGTGCATCGCGCTTGAGTGATTAGAGCGCGGACGCGGACCGCATGGGGTAAAAGGAGTGTAAGGTCGATGTAAAAAGAAAAGTTGAAATCGGGCCGGAAGGCGGCCAACTCATGGCAGGAAATTCTAAATGGGGTGGGAAACGGGAATCGAACCCGCAACCGCCGGAGCCACAGTCCGGTGCTCTGCCAGTTGAGCTATTCCCACCGCGCCCAATGATTATAAAACAACCGGCGGGATTGACGATTCGGGAAGAAGTCGTTCTGGTGCGACCTGGGGTGATCGCTTTTCGAGTTAACGGGCAGTGGCGCCCTGCGCGCGATTCTCCAACCCGAGCAGATTGCGGCCTACACCCACGTACTCGTAACCCAGAGCGCGGAGCCGAACGCCGTCCAGTAGATTCTTCGTATCGACGATCAGCGGGCGCTTGAGCAGGTCTTTGATGCGGACAAAGTCAAGCGCGCGGAACTCGGGCCAACCGGTTCCCACAACCAGAGCGTCAACGCCCTCCGCCGCATCGTATGGCGTTTCGCAGTACTGAATTACGCCATCAAGTTCCAATCGCGCATCAGGAATGGCGACGGGATCGTAGGCCCGCACTCGGGCCCCTTTTGCGACCAGATTCTGCGCCAGCCGGATAGACGAGGAACCGGCCACCGAATTAGTGTTTGGCTTGAAAGCTAACCCGAGAATGCCCACGTCTTTGTTTTGGACCGACTGCACAAAACCCGAAATCTTGTCCACCATTGTGTCCGCAAAATTCTGGTTGACTTCTCGGGCAGCGGACAAAACCTTCAAAGAGACACCCATCCGCTGGGCGAGTTGCGCCAAAGAATCCATGTCCGACTCGGCGAACAATCCGCCCATGCCTGCTCCCGGTTGGAGGCATCGTGGGGCAATTTTTTTATCCAGACCGAGCGCAAGAGAAAGATTCACAGCATCCGCATTCACGCGTTCACACAAGGTCGCTAATTCATTAATGAATGAAATCTTAGTCGCGACGAAGGCCGTAGCGGACTCGCGGATCAATTCCGCAGTCTCGTGGTTGGTCACAATTACAGGTACGCCGCGCATCACCAAGGGATGAAAGCTCTGCTTGATGGCAAGAACAGCTTCGTTGGAGTCGGACCCGAGAATAATGCGATCCGGCCAATTGAAATCTTCAACCGCGCAGCCCGGAGTGAAGAAAATCGGCTGCGAAACGATAATGGCCTCGAGTCCCGCCTCTTTTAACGACTTTTCGATGCCCGTCGCCGTTCCCACCGGCACCGGTGTCACGATGCTCAGAATCGGAGGCTTGATGGCCGCCTTGGCTATGCGCGATGCCAGCTCCGCCAGTTGCTGCGGCGTATCCTCTGCCAGAAAGATTACCTGCGCTTTGCGAGAAAATGATTCAATGTCCGTGGAGTAGAGCAGTCGCCCAGACCGGACGTTTCGCTTGATGACTTCCTTGAGATTTTTTTCATGAAATGGAATATTGCCACGCGCCATTTCGACCATGCGCGAACTATCCGGATGGCAACAAATCACAGGGGTGCCAAAATCGGCCAAACATGCAGAAAGAACAGTCCCCAGGTACCCTGCTCCGTAAACCCCAACCTGCATAGGTCCTCCCGACCCATGACGCACATTTCCCGCGGGGAAGGCAGGGTTGCGCCGATCAATACCCGAATATTCCTTGTATTTATGTACGCTGGCCTTGCCCACGAGGCAATGCACGGGAGGCCCGTGTACGGCCGGACAATGGGTACATGTCCTGCAGGGGCTTCGGATTTGGGGAAATCTAGCGGTTTACAACGCTGCGACCCAGGGGAAGCCCAGCCACATCCACCCAACAGTTGGGTGCTTCTTCGCGGACAAAGGCAAATTCAGAGAAGCTGACGCGACGGCTGCCCATGAATTTATCCCAACGCTCGCGGGCCTCCAAAGCGGCAATCCGTGCCTCGTCTTCAGTCTCCATCTTCGCGATGGTCAGATGAGGCATGTAGGGCCATTGTTCGAGTGACTGGAGCGCCGCCCGATTCAGACGGTTATGGATTTCGATCATGTGCCGGGCCCCTTCGTGGACCCGGATATATAGCGTGGGCGTAACCGGAATGAAAGTTTCCACGCCCCCGAGGACTATCTCGAAAGGATCCAAATCCAGGCAGGCTTGTCGGAGATCATCCAGGGCGTCGGCCTCATCGCCTTGCAGGCACCTCGGCGGAAGCAGGGTCACATGCGCTGCAAAATCGCGTGAATTGGGATGCAATTCCCGTTGGAGGGCCTCGACGAATTGCCCAACAGGCGTTCGAACATAGGCCACGAGGGCGACTCGCCTAGTATCCATCATCGAATGAAAATTATACTCTGGAATAACGGCCATGTTCCCGCCAAACTCGCGAAGAAAATCGATATTTCTAGGACTCGCAAGACGGAAAAACAAACCGCTCAACCTGCCGGAAGTCTGGCAGATTGAGCGGTTTGCGTATTGGGACCCTATGCTGCTTCTTAATTGACGGTGATATTTACCGGAACGGACGGTATCCCGTTGGCTACCACCTCCAGGGTACTGGCTCCGGTTTCGATGCTCGCCGGCACATCAAACTTCGTGCTGACCGGCAAAGTACCCGTGCTGACGCGCATCGTGGTGTGGTTGTGCGTCTTCGCATAGAAGACATGGCCCGTTGCATTGTTGGTAATGCGCACCAAAGGATAGTTGCTATTCATTTGGGCGTCATCGCCATAGGCTGCTCCATTGGAGAGCCCATTGAATTGCGTGCCCTTCACGGTGTAGGTCATTCCATGCGTCACCGTGGAAGGAATCGAGGTAATCGTAGGCGCCCACGCCGGGTTGTAAGTGCCGGCCGCAGTGTAGATCGCCACATCCTTTGTCACGCCATCCGAGGAAAGGAACAGCACTTGTCCGGTAGGCAGCACCAGCATGCGTCCCACGTACGAAGTGTTCTGCCCGACGTTCGGTGGATTTGGAACGGCATTAAACTGCGTGCCGTCGAATTCATAGAAGCTCACTGGGTTATTGAAAATTCCCGGGCTCATATCGCAAAGCACATTGCCATCGGGAAGAATTGCTGCCGGAGCGTCGGCCATGTCATTATCTCCGGGCATATCAGGGCCCGGGGTCCAGGTTCCGAGGACATTCACATTGATAACATTCGGCTGCGTATAAATCGACGTGTGTCCTGCTGCGCTGGCGTTGGCTCCCGTCGCGAAGACCGTCCCGTCTGGCCTAAGAATCATAGGCCCAATTTCTTCCGAGCCGGGATCTTCGAGCCGGACGATGGTGCTGCCCGCGCTGTACCAATTTCCATTCAGATAGTCATAACGCTCGGCATGAGGAGCGTTTTGGCCATCCGTGGTCAGCACCGCCTGGTCCGGTATGAGGACCCAGCCTTCTTCAGAATATGGATCGGCTTTATCGCTTCCAGTCGCCGTCCACGTCATCGTCTTTTCGTTGAACAGCGCGGCCTGGCTGCTGGTCTCATTGCGGCCAATCATAAAAACGCCGTTGGGCAGAATGATTCCGGGAGAGTCCCCTATTTCCGGCCATCCGCTCGGCGGATTGACTGCGGTCCAGGTGTTGCTGGCCGAGTTGTAATATGCACCCAGGTTGGTTTCGTCCTGTCGCAAATTGTTGTATTCTCCGCCTTCCACAATCACATTTCCGTCAGCAAATACGGCGCTGGCGAAGTAAAGCGGCATATACCCTGACGGCATGGACGCCAGTTGCGACCACGTGCCGTTCACGTAACTTCCCGTGTTGTCCGGCGTAAGGCGCCACCAGTTTGTGCTGTTGTATTGATGCATCATGACGGTGCCATCGGTGAGCAACAAGGCTGTGTCCGTGGTCACAGTGGGTTGATTATTGAGCAAAGTCCATGTTTGCGCCGAGGCCAGGGTCGTAAAAAATGCCGCGAGCACAACTGTGAGCACACTTGAAATGCGCAGAATCTTCATCTGTTCTCCTCGAATGATTCGCCTGCAAAGTCCTTGAGAGATCTGAATTGAACCTGTGGAACGCCGCTTCAGTCAACGCAAGGCGGGGTCGTACTTGAAAGCTCTCAAATCCTAGGCTGACGTGCTCGCGCTGTCAATATGAAGAATTTTTCACACAGGTCCCCACCCATGCATTCCCGGGCATGAGACGAAAGACTCTAGACATTTCCTAATTTCTTGGGCTTTTGCTCGCGGGGCAGCTTTTTCAGCCGGTGCGCCTGCTCAAATTCGCGATCAAGTTCGCGGGTATCGAGGTTCTCGCGGATGTGTGCGAGCTGCTGCTCGAGTTTGAGCATCGCCCCACGGATATTCTGCTTGTTGGTCATGGCGATATCGCGCCACATCGAATAGGGACTTGCGGCGATTCGAGTCATCTCGCGCAGGGCGCGACCGCCGGCTTCGAGCAGCGGTGTCTCTTCTCCGAATTCTTCGACCAGAGTCGCAGCGAGCGCGGTCGCGATCATTTGCGGGAGATGGCTGATCCAGGCGCACAGATGGTCGTGTTCGAGCGCGGGGATCACAGCAAGACGTGCTCCGATGTTCTCAATCCACTCGAGATATTCGCCGCACAGAGCCTGATGAATCTCCTGGCCGGGCAACGGTGTGACGAACCATGTTGCTCCCGCGAAGAGGTCGGCATCGGCGGACTCAACGCCCGCGGTTTCCTTGCCCGCCATAGGATGTCCCGCAAGAAAGCGCCGCGATGCCTTCGAACCGAAAATAGCCTGCGCCGCGGTCAGGATTTCTGTCTTCGTGCTGCCAACATCAGTCATCAGCGTCGATTCCGGCAAAAGCGGGCCCAATTCGCGAATCAGCTCAATAATCGCTCCCACAGGCGCGGCCAGAACCACCACCTGGCTTCCCCGGACGCTATCCTGCGGGTGAGAAAAACCCTCGTCAATGGCGCCTTTATGCAGCGCACGCTCGATGACGGGGGGGCGGTCGCAACCGGCGATGTGGCCGGTAAATCCGCGCTTCTTAAGGGCCAGGCCGAGTGAGCCTCCGATTAAACCGGTCCCGATAATCGTGATTTGTCGGATTGGCATACGCGGGATGCCGGCGCGGGCTATATTTTGCGCCCAACCGCCGGCGCAATCATGCGCAACTCGTCCATAAGCTTGGAGAACTGTGCCGGGTAGAGCGATTGCGCTCCATCGGATAACGCCTTATCCGGATCGTGATGCACTTCGATCAGCAGCGCGTCCGTGCCTGCGGCCAGCGCGGCGCGCGCCATGGGAGCGACTTTGTCACGTAGTCCTGTACCGTGGGAAGGATCAATGGCAATGGGCAAATGCGAGAGCTTATGAATGATGGGCACCGCAGAAATATCGAGCGTATTCCGGGTATACGTCTCAAAGGTCCTAATACCGCGCTCACACAGCACGACGTTGTAGTTGCCACCGGCCATGATGTATTCCGCCGAAAGTAGAAGCTCTTCGAGGGTGGCTGCAATGCCCCGCTTGAGCAAAATGGTCTTGCGGATCTTGCCCAGTTCACGCAGGAGGTTGAAATTCTGCATGTTCCGCGCGCCCACTTGGAATACGTCCACGTAAGGCAGCATGATCTCGATTTGCGAAATCTCCATGACTTCGCTGACCACCAGCAATTTGAAGCGGTCGCCTGCTTCGCGAAGCAATTTCAATGCTTCGAGGCCCAAGCCCTGAAATGAATACGGCGAAGACCGTGGCTTGAAGGCACCGCCGCGTAGCCCACGCGCCCCGGCGGTTGCCACCTGTTCAGCGACGGTAAAAAGCTGCTCGCGTGATTCCACGGAGCATGGCCCAGCTATGACGACGACTTCCTCGCCGCCAATCTTGACGCCGTTGCCGACATCAATCACCGACCCCTGCGGTCGAAAACTTCGGGCCGCTAATTTGTAAGGCGCACTGATGCGATGAACATGTTCCACACCAGACAGGACTTCCAAATTCCGCGTATCGAAATCAATGCGCGCGCCAACTGCGGCCAGCACCGTCTGCCGTTCTCCCGTAGTGCGATGGACAGAAAAACCCATCCGGACGAGGTGTTCAATCACGTCCTGAATCTGCTGGTCCGTCGCCGTCTCTTGCATGGAAACAATCATAAGAAGTTTCAGTTGTCTGCTTCAGTCGTTGACCTCTGCGTCAAGTTCGGTATCTTCATGAGTGGCCGTGGTCTGGGAAGCGGGGGCAATTTCTTCCTGCTGAATCTGGCGCATGATGTCCATGATGCGTTCGTAAATCCGCAGCAAATCGCGATCCGGCAAGGGACCGGGATTTGCTTTGCGCACATTTTCAAAAACCGCGCGCTCCCGTTCCGGCTCGTAAACGGCCATATGCTCGCCGCGCTTCAACTCGCCGATGGCATGGGCGGCGCGAGCACGCGCGCTCACCAGCTCAACAATCTTACGGTCAAGCTCATCGATTTCCTTACGCCAGTCGGCAATATCCATGGCCATTTCCACGTGACGCGGCTTACATTCCAGTTTGACTTGCAGGTGGGCAATTTGGCAAATTTTAGTGTGTCTTTCGAGGATAGACTCCCAAGACCTTCACCGACTCCGCCAGTCCTCGCAATTCATGCAAAGCTTCTCGTGCCGCCGCGTCGTCTCCCCGCAAAAAATCAGCGTAAAACGCGTACTCCCAAGGACGCCCCCGCAGCGGTCGCGATTCAATCTTGCTCAAGCTGATCCTGCGGACCGCAAAAACTTGCAGCGCCTGAAACAGCGCTCCCGGAACATTTCGGAGGGTAAACGCGATAGAGCTCTTGTTGGCTCGCGGAAGTGCGCGGCGCCTACGGTACAGCCCTTTGCGAATCAGCAAGAAACGAGTAAAGTTGCGTTTGTCGTCCTCGATTCCGGAGGCCAGAATTTTGGCGCCGTAAGCCTGCGCCGCACGGCGGCTGGCGATCCCCGCTGAGTCCCGCAGATTTCCCCCAATAACGTGCTTTACGCTGCCTGCCGTATCGTAAAAAGGCACCGCTTCGATTTGAGGATGGGCCCGGAAAAAGTCTCGGCACTGATCCAGCGCCACCGGGTGAGACAGAACGTGACGCAATGCCGTCATCTTGACGCCGGGCACAACAATCAGATTGTGCATGATGCGCAGAGCAAATTCCCGCTGGATGAAAACCTTGCGATCGAGCAAGAGATCGAGGTGCTCGGCAACCGAGCCCGCAAGTGAATTCTCCACCGGAATAACCGCTCCATGTACCGAGCCGCGCTCGACCCGATTGAAGACCTCCGCCGAGCGGGCACAGGGCACGACTGCGCAACCGGGCAGCATGCGCAAGGCTGCTTCATGGCTGAACGATCCCGCTTCGCCCTGAATAGCGATTCTCATAGTTTGGGAGTGCAGGTCCAGAGTAAAGGGTTAAGAGTGAAGGCGGCGGCTGGCAAAGTCAAGATGCGTTATTCGTGACCTGACTCCGCGCCTTTCCGACAGGATGACAAGGCACGCGAGTTGCAATAAGCTAGAAATGCATCCCCTCCTCGCCGGGATGGCGGAACTGGCAGACGCAGCGGACTCAAAATCCGCCGACCTTCGGGTCTTGGGGGTTCGACTCCCCCTCCCGGCACCAAAATTTCTCCTAATGCACACGCTCAACCATTGGCCCAAATTTATAGTGCCCACCGATCTCGCATACTACGCGAAACAAGTGGGCACTCCCCCAACATCGAGTCACGCATGGGCAGCCTCAGTCCCAGACGGACATTAAACTCAAACCGTCAACAACCGCTTACTCCGTCCCGTAGTACAGTTCCGGAACGCTTTGGCCGGCTGGGTCGTAAGATCCCACGAGCAAATTGCTATCGTTTATTCCTCTCGCGATAGTGCCCGAACCATTCGGAAAATCAAAAACGTAATAAGCATTCCCTTTTTTCAGTGCGCTGTGCGCGACGCCATACGGATCGAACCAAAAGAAGACGATGTCACCCGCCGTGTTGATGCCTTGTGCATAAGTCGAAGCCGCGCCCGGAACGTCGATCGTTGTATAGTTCGTTCCGTTGTAGAGCGAGGATTGGACGTAGCCGGCGAAATCCACCCAGAAAAATGTGATTTGGGCGGAGGCGTTGATGCCGCCGCCAAAGGTTTCGACAGCGCCGGGCACATCCAGTTGCGTGTATATGCCGCTTTTCAGCACGAACCCATGATGGAGACCGTCGGAACCAGAGTAAAAGTCCCCGGAGATTTCGCCCGTGTCATTGATGCCGGTGGCATCGCTGGAAAGCGCGCCCGATGGCCCAGGAATATCGGTGAAGACTCCGCCACTGTATTCGAATCCATGGGGATTGCCGCTCGTATCGAAATAGTCGCCGACAATGACGTTGCTCGAATTGATCCCCAGGCAAACCGTCGTCACGCCCTTCGGATCGTCGATATTCTTGAGCGTCGTGAGCGTTGCCATCAACCCGTGCTCTTTACCTGTGGAATCCACGTAGCTGCCGACTCCCACCTGCCCCTTGTTCACGGCATTTAAAGAGCCTTGCTGGGATTTGGGGATTTTTGCACCCGTCAGTTTGAACGTCTGCGGCACGGCAAGATAAGCCTGCGCAACACCGTCCACACCCCAATAGAATCCATCGTAGGCACCTTTGCTGTTGACGCCGCGAGTGCCGGCGAAATCCGTCGTGGCGAATTTGCCGCCTATATAAGTGAAACCATACGGCAAGCCGGATGAGTTGATATAAGTACCGGTGATTTCCCCCGAATCATTGATTCCATAGGTCACCGTCTCAAGCGCGCCCGGATAATCAATTTGCGTAATCACCCCGCTCGCCGTACGTGAGAAGCCGTGATAATTTCCTGAGGAATCGAAGAACTGGCCGACTACTTCCTGAGAAGCATTGATCGCCAGAGCGTAAGTCGCATCAGTGCCGTTGGCATAAAACGTCGTGAACTGCCCGCCGATGTCGATATAGCCCTCCACCACACCGTTTCCTCCAACCGACCCGACTTTATCGCCGGCATTGTTGATTCCTGAGAGTGTGGTGGAAAGACCCTTATAGTCGTTATACGGCGTGTAAGTTCCCGCCGAGTAGGTGTAGCTGTGGATGATATCGTCGCCATTGATCTGGTAATCGCCCACCACAATGCCGGAATCATTGATACCGCTGGCTCGTGTATAAGCCGTAGCTCCTGGATAGCTAATTGCGGTATAAGTGCCGGCTGAATACAAAAACCCTTCCAACGCGCCCGAGGAATTGGTATAAAAACCAACCACCGAGCCGCTGACATTTACCCCGAGGGGAAAAGTGCTCGCACTCTGGGCTCCGGGGACAACTAGTTCAGTCATTTGAAAGCCTTGGCCGAGTGCGTTCATCGACCAGAGCATCATGGCCAAAGGCAGGAGAAATAACGCACTGACCCCCTGTAATTGCAGCGCCCGTATGCGGCAGATGCAGCTCGCGAGTGCATCAAAATAGGCGATTCGGTCCTGAATAAAGTTCATGCCAGTGGTCTCCCCAATGAATGAAATGCCGCGCATACTGCCTTGCTGCCCTACAGAGTGTGCAATTTCTTGCACATCTTGAAGTGGTTTTGCGTGGCTATTAATCACAACCGGCTAACTAAAAACGGTAGTAAACCGCTTGTGACTCGGCTATACTGTCGCGGCAGCTCCCTCCCCCGCAAGCGACATCTGCGGACATCTACGGACATATACGGACAAACGCCGAGTGCATGAGCAGTTTGAGTAAAATTCAGCCGCCCAACCGGCGCCTTGGTTCGTGGAAGGAAATCGCCGCATTCTTCGAATGCGATGAGCGCACCCTGCGCCGATGGGAAAAAGAACGGGGCTTGCCCATCCACCGCGCGCCCGGGGGCGCGGGAGGAAAAGTTTTTGCATACACGGCCGAGCTCTCGGCTTGGCTGGAGACCTCGCGCAATTCGGAAGCCGCGCCGCCGCCACGCTACGAAGGCAATAGCTCGCGGGTCACATCCATTGACGGCAACACTTTGACCGAGGTGGCCGAGGGCGCCGAGCCTGCACCGGAAAATCTGGAAACGGGTTCGACTTCATCGCGTCCCGGCGCTGGCTGGAAAGTTGTCGGATTGTTGGCTGCGCTTCTCGTTGTACTGGCTTTGAGCCTGACATTCTTCCATCGCTCTCCCGGCCCTGATTCCATCGCCGTGCTTCCCTTCACCAACGCAGGCGGCGATACCGCCACTGAATATTTGAGCGACGGCATCACCGAGTCGCTGACCGACAACCTGACCCGCGTTCCTCAACTCAAAGTCCGCTCCCGTAATGCTGCCTTCCGTTATAAGGGCAAAGACAAAGACGTGGATGCGAAGACCATCGGCAACGACCTGGGCGTCGCCGTTTTGGTGACGGGCCGGGTTCTTTCTCAGGGAGACAGCATCGAAGTCAACGCCGAACTCACCGACGTCCGCGACAACACCGAAATCTGGGGTCAGCAATATAAAGGCAAGAGCGCGGACATCATCTCTCTCCAGCAGCAGATCGCAGGCGACATTGCCGAGAAGTTACGTTCCAAGCTCAGCCCCGCTGAAAAACAGCAAGTGACCCGGCAAGCGACACAGAATCCGGAAGCGTATGAGTTGTATCTTCGCGGCCGCTATGCGTGGAACAAACGCACCACCGCGGATCTCGAGACCGCAATTTCCTACTTTAATCAAGCCATCGCCAAAGATCCCGGCTACGCCCTGGCTTACGCCGGATTGGCCGATGCCTATTACGTGCGCCAGCCTCGGTTTAGCGGAGCGCCGAGCGATAACGATCCCAAGGCCGGCGCCGCCGCACGCAGGGCGCTCGAATTAGACCCGACTCTGGCGCGTCCTCACGCCGTTCTAGGCGGCAGCGAAATGGAATTCGACTGGAACTTCGCCGGAGGTGAAGCAGAATATAAGAAAGCCTTCGAACTCGATCCCAATGACCCAACATCACACGAGTGGTATGCCGAAAAAATGGGCATGCTTGGCGGCCGGGAACAAGAAGCTCTCTCCGAAATCAATCGCGCCCATCAGCTCGATCCGCTCTCATCGGTTATCACGAGTCAGGTTGGCGACGTGGATAACATGGCTCGCCGCTTCGACGACGCCATCAATGTCTGCCACAAATTGGCCAGCGACGACGCCACCTTCGCCCGCGCGCACCACTGCCTCGCCGTCGCTTATTGGGGTAAGCACATGTATCCCCAGGTGATCGAAGAATGGAAAACCTTCGGCCGGCTCTCCGGCGACCAGCGCGAAGCTGATTTCGCGGTCGCTCTTGACGACGGATTCCGCGCCGGCGGCTGGAAGGGCGCGCTCGAAAAAGGCATACAAATCCGCCAGCAACAGCGCAAGAGTCAATACTCCTCGCCCTTCGCCATCGCGGCTTTGTCTGCAGATTTCGGAGATAAAGACCGCGCCTTTGAGTGGCTCAACACCGCCTATCAGGAAAAAGATTGGCTCCTCACATCGCTCAAGACTGACTATCTTCTCGACCCGCTGCGCTCGGACCCGCGGTTTGAAGAACTCGTGCGCAAAATCGGCTTGCCGTAACACGGATTTCAACTTGCAGAACTTCACGCACATTTCGGACTGGCTGCGGGAACGCGCCGCGAGCAATAAGCGCTATCACGAATTTCTTCGGGTGCCTGCGATGAGCGCCGGCGTCTACGTCTTGAGAGCTGGCGAAAAAGATCTGCAATCGCCACATCGCGAAGATGAGTTGTACTACGTCGTCAGCGGCAAGGCGCGAATGAAAGCCGGTGATGAAGAGCAAGCGCTGGGCACCGGAAGCATCATCTTCGTGGCCGCCAATGTCCAGCACCACTTCTATGACATTGAAGAAGATCTAACCCTGCTCGTCTTTTTCGCCCCCGCGGAAACTTCCTAGCTTACGCGGGAACTTCCTTCCCCGGAATCCAGTAAATCTCTTCCTTCGTATTTTCTTTAGAGAAGCCTATCCGTTTCAAAATTCCTTTACCGTTTTCAATCATGTCAGGATGGCCGCATAAATAAGCCGTGCTGTTTGCAGCCGTCAGCCCCCACATATCGGTGTATTTACGGATGAGTTCGTCCACGCGGCCTTTTTCACCCGTCCATTTTTCGTCATCCCAGGGGCGGCTCACGGTTGGAACGTACTCAAGCCATGGCACTTCCGCCGCGAACTTTTGCATTTCTTCGAGATAACCCAACTCCCACGACCGGCTGGCGCCGTTCAAACAAAACAGTTTGTGCTCGCCCGTGAATTTGCCTTCTTTCCAATCTTTATAAAGTGTGCGGACATAGCTGACGTAGGGCGCAAGTCCGGTGACCGTGGAAACTAAAAAGTGATTGGTGCGACCACTTTTTGTATCGAGAGTGAATCGGCCTTTCGCAGACTTGCGCATCCACATCTCGTCGCCCGTTTGCAGCGCATAAATAAGCGGCGTCAGCTCCCCTTGTGGTACCAGCTCAAAGAAGAATTCGATTTCGCTTTCGTAAGGCGAAGACACGATTGAATAAGGTTTCTCATGCCGCTTCTGCGGGCCATCCACGCCGAGCGTCGCATATTGGCCTGGGCTAAAGTTGAACGGCCCGTCGGCCTGAACGCGAATCATCCACAGATCTGGGGCAAATTCCGCACGCTTGGTAATTTTGACCCGATAAAATTTGTCATCACTACTGGGCATAAGGCCTCATGACTGTTTATGAATTCCACGGTGTAGCAAGCGACTCAGTGTACCGCAAATTCAGAATTGCCATGATTTCCTTAGTGCTCTTTTCGTGTGCGTTGTGGCGCCGTAAAGAGTACCGTCGCGCATGATCAAAATTTGGATTGCTGGTTTAGAATTCCATCCGGAATTGGTGATAGTTTAGGATGGCAACTCTCCAGTGGTTAGCCTTCTTTCCATCATCGCTCTCGGGTTTTTTCTAGGCATGCGGCACGCTACCGACCCCGACCACGTCGTTGCTGTCGCAACCATCATCAGCCGACAACGTGACATCTCACGCGCTGCCCTTGTCGGTGCGTTTTGGGGATTGGGACATACGGTCACGATTCTCGTAGTGGGCACGTGCATCATCCTGTTTAATCTTGTCATTCCCACTCGAATCGGGCTCAGCATGGAGCTGACGGTCGGCATCATGCTAATTATTCTTGGATTGGCGAATATTGTGAGCTTTCTGCGAGCGGTTCCGGCACTTTCCGCTAACTCGCCCGACCACGACTCGCGTGGCCATGACCTCTTGCATTCCCATGCGCACAGCCATGGGGACTATATGCATACCCATCACCACACGCACGATCCCGAAGTGCACCCTCAAAGGCCCGATGCAACGCCCGTCGCGGTGATAGATGGCGCACTGTCTCGCTTCCGCTTCTATAAGCACCTACGTCCCCTGGCTGTGGGGGTCATCCATGGCCTTGCGGGTTCGGCCGCGGTAGCGCTTCTGGTTCTGGCAACGATTCGCAACACGCACTGGGCAATCATATATCTCCTCGTATTTGGTGTGGGCACGATCGCAGGGATGATGGTCATAACCGTTAGCCTGGCCTCTACCTTGAAGGTGGCGGCTGGCCGCAGCCAGCCCATCGCGGCCAAACTGGGGATGGCGGCAGGCTTGCTTAGCCTGGTTTTTGGTTTCTTTGTGGTCTATCAGATTGGGTTTGTGAACGGATTGTTTACTGCCCGTCCGATGTGGACGCCAAAGTAGTTCCTTAATGAGAAGACTTCTCCAGGAGTATCTCTAGGCGTTTCGCCCCTCCAATCAAACCAGCAGAACCATGTACCAAAGGCTCTAATCCTTCCCAACATTCGTGCCGAAGAGTATCGCAGGGCGAAATTCTGTGCTTGGAGCGTGGCCACTTAGCAGATTTCGGAACTCCCATAGGTGACTCAAGATGCTGAGTAAATGGAAACTAACTTCAAAAATTGCGGGATCCATCGCAATTACGTTGGCCCTTACGTCGGTGGTTGGGTTCCTAATCACACAAAACCGCATCAACTCTCAGGCTGAAAACACCTTCATTGATAAACTCCGCAAAACGGACGGCATGGCGGGAACCATTCGCACTTACTTTTCAGCCAATGTAGACACCTATGTCCCCAATCATGAATTCAAGCAATTGAAGCAGGTCCCTGTCGTCGTGGCATGGAACATCGCACGCAGCTATGCCGAATCACAAGGGATGAAGTTCTCAACTCCGTCGCTTCATCCCCGCGACCCGCAGCACGCGCCGGATACATTTGAGCGCGAAGCGCTTATGGCGTTCGAAGCCAATAGTGACCTTAAGGAGTATTACAAACGCGAAACCCTGGATGGCCAGCCAGTCATGCGCTATGCCCAACCGGTTCGGTTGACTAAAGACTGCCTCTATTGCCACGGGGATCCCGCTGGTACGAAAGATCCATTCGGGTTCGCCAAGGAGGGGATGAAAGAGGGCGACTTACGCGGCGCATTCGTCGTCACCGCGCCCCTCGACACTCTCCACAAAGCTTCGACCGACAACAGTCTGATTCTGTTTTTGATCAGTATTGCGACCCTGCTCGCGGGGGCCGGCGTCGTGTTTTTCATCGTCCGTCGCTACGTGGTCAGTCCTTTATCGGCAGCCGTAGAAATGGCAGAGCAGATTGCGGACAACAATCTCGCAGCCGACGACATTGACGTTAGCTCGAATGACGAAATTGGTGACGCGGCGACCGCACTCAACCGCATGAAAAACAATCTGCACCAGTTGATCCAGGCCATCGCAGCCACAGCCGAGCATCTCGCCAGCGCGAGTGAGGAACTCTCATGCTCGGCAGCCCAGCAATCGAGCGGCGCCGAAACCCAGAAAGACCAGACCGCACAAGTAGCTACGGCGATGCAACAAATGTCTGCCACGGTAGCGCAAGTATCCGAGAATTCAAACCGAGCTGCGGAGGCTTCACGCCAGGCGGCTGAAACGGCGCGCGACGGTGGTGCAGTCGTTAAACAAACCCTGACAAAAATGCACAGCATTGCCCAGTCAGTAGAAGGCACTGCCAGAAAAATGGATGAGTTGGGCAAGAGCTCCGATCAAATCGGCAGGATTGCCGGCGTGATTGACGACATTGCCGACCAAACCAACTTGCTTGCCCTCAATGCAGCCATCGAGGCTGCGCGCGCAGGCGCTCAAGGCCGCGGCTTCGCTGTCGTCGCGGACGAAGTTCGCAAACTGGCCGAACGCACGACTACCGCGACTAAAGAAATCGCGCAGATGATCAAGAGCATCCAGGATGAAACCAAAGCCGCGGTCACGGCCATGGAGGTCGATACCCGGCAAGTCGAAGATGGCGTAAAAACCACGACCCAGGCTGGTGACTCCCTGCAAAGAATCATTCAGATGTCTGAAGAGGTGGGCGAAATGATTACGAACATCGCCACCGCGGCAACTGAGCAGTCCAGCGCCTCGGAAGAAATCAACAAGAATATGGATCAAATCGCCAAACTGGTGACCGAATCGACTACCGGCGCACAAGAATCCGCCAAAGCTTGTCAGGATCTCTCCGGCCTCGCCCTCGACTTGCAGACCATGGTCAGCAAGTTCAAACTCGATGGTAAGAACCACTCAGCTCGCAGCAGTCTGCGCGAAAGCAGCATGGCGGACGACGAGAATCCTCCTCGCGCCTCGTCCTCGCAAAAACAATCTTCGCTGAGAGCGCGTGGGGCTAGCACGCACGGATAGCGTTACCCCTTGCTACTTATTCGAGCGGCGCTTCTTTCCTGCCACGAGTTGCTCCCCAAAACCACGCCCAGACCCCTACATATAGAGACTTCCTTCCACTGACTAAATTCCCTTTGCTTAAGCCTCCGGATATGCCTAGAATTATGCAAGTTAGTGCGGTTCCCGGTCATAAAATAGAGTGGTTCCCCGGCCACTATCCCAGCCATTAAAAGGACGCGACCCTCATGGACTCCGGTTCCAACTTATCTGCAAAGCCCTCGAAGTCTCTCGCCTTAGTTGCCGCCGCATTGCTGCTGATACTCTGCGGGTTATCTGCGGCATTTGCCCAAAACATCATTAGCACCGTTGCTGGAGGCGGCTTAGTGAGCGGCTCTGCGACCGGCCCCAATGCCGACCTTCCCGGTCCAAATGCGGTGGCTGCGGATGCCTCAGGCAATGTGTTCATCGCGATTCCAGCTGCCCAGGAAGTTTTGAAAGTGGACGCATCCGGCAACCTTACCGTATTTGCCGGCATGGGTTACCCCACGGAAAATCCCAAGCAATTCGACGGACAGGCCGCCACAAGTGGCAGTCTTTATGGACCCGCCGGTGTCGCCGTGGATGCGTCAGGTAATGTTTATATCGCCGATACCATAAACCAGCTGATCCGCAAGGTCAACACCAGCGGAATTATGACCACGTTTGCTGGGACGGGTGCGATTTGTACCTCTTCCACTTCGCCGTGCGGCGACGGAGGCAAGGCCACCGCGGCAATGTTTAACGCGCCCTCGGCCGTTGCGGTTGATTCCTCAGGCAATGTTTACATTGCCGATAGTGGTGACAATCGCGTCCGCGAAATCGTCGCCAGCACAGGTCTCATCTCAACGATCGCCGGTAGCGGCGTCGCCTGTGCCAACCCGACCTCCGCTTGCGGTGATGGCAAGGCCGCTACTTCAGCCCAGCTAAATTATCCCCTTGGAGTTGCGGTTGACCGGCTCGGCAATATCGGCATCGCCGACACGGGCGATCGCCGCATCCGCGCCATTCAGGCGGGCAAGACAACGATTTTTACTTATGCCGGAACCGGAAATCCCTGCAACGTGCAGGCAGGCTGCGGCGACGGTGGTCCAGCCTCCAAAGCAACGTTGACCAGTCCGACGCAACTGGCGGTCGACACACTGGAGAATCTTTACATCGCTGACGGACCCGAAAACAGAATTCGCAAGATCAACAGCAATGGATCGATTTCCACATTGGCCGGTACTGGAAACCAGGGATTTGGTGGCGATGGTGGCGTTCCCAAAGCCGCAACCTTGGATTTGCCTCGCGGCGTCGCAGTTTCCTCCAATGGAAATCTCTATATCGCGGATAGCGGCAACCAGCGCATTCGTTCGATCGTCAAGAACGTAATCAATTCGCTCGCAGGTGGTGGGCTCGGCGGCGATGGTTCCCCGTCAACTTCTGCAATCCTTGGCGGCGATCACGCAGTGGCCGTCGATTCCACAGGAAATCTGTATATCGCCGACTCGGCGAACAACAGGATTCGGGAAGTGTCCCC
>Ga0181522_10000196_pt1 | contig 48178 bp, 41 predicted proteins | sample PEATcosm2014_Bin_27_FD_121103 | JGI IMG/M metagenome (GOLD analysis project Ga0181522, IMG submission 121103) | Peatland microbial communities from MTU Mesocosm Facility, Houghton, MI, USA - PEATcosm2014_Bin05_10_metaG | ecosystem: Environmental > Terrestrial > Soil > Wetlands > Peat | place...
AGCATGGTTCGGGTGACCGGATGGCGGCCTGTTGGCATCATAGAGAACGGGATTCCATAGTGTCAAACAGCAGTTTGCTCTGTGATATAATTGGAACTTCAAGGTTTGCGCGAGGTAAGGATGAAAGCAGAACGCCGCGGGTTGTTCCTTGTCGTAGCGGTATTGGTGGTATCTGCCGTGTTGGGCGGCATTTACGGCCCTAACGTCCGTGCAACCACAGCATCGGCCGATGATTACCAGACGGCGGTGCGGGACTTTACCCGGGTGCTGGACGTGGTGCAGGCGAACTACGCCGAGCCGGTAGACGTGGACAAGGCGGTCTACCAGGGCGCCATCCCAGGCATGCTGCGCATGCTGGATCCCCACTCGAACTTTTTTGATGCGCGGCAGTTCGCGCTGCTTCGCGAAGATCAACGCGGGAAGTATTACGGCGTCGGCATGGTCGTTGCGCCGCGCGAGAATCATACCGTGGTCATGGCTCCGTATGTGGGCGCACCCGCGTATAACGCCGGAATTCGGCCGGGCGACGTGATTGTTAAGGTCGATGAGAAGTCTACCGACGGGCTGACGACGAGCGACGTTGCGGACATGTTGAAGGGTGCGAAGGGCACAATTGTCAAGATTACGGTGACGCGCGAAGGCTACGAAGACCCCTTGTCCTTCACCGTGACCCGCGATGAAATTCCCCGTCATTCCGTGGACATCGCGTTCATGCTCAAGCCTGGCGTCGGGTACATCCGCCTTTCCGGATTCAACGAAACGACCGATCGCGAGATCGCAGAAGCGCTCAAGAAGCTGAACGCGTCCACCCTCGACGGCCTGATTCTCGATATGCGCGGCAACCCCGGCGGCTTGCTCAACGAGGCGGTTGCCGTCAGTGACATGTTCCTCGACAGGAATCAGCTCATCGTGTCGCACCACGGCCGGGCTTCGGCGGAACGCAAATACATGACTGTTCGTGGAAATCAGGGCGTCACTGTGCCCCTGGTAATTTTGGTGAACGGAAATTCCGCATCGGCGACGGAGATTGTTTCCGGCGCAGTGCAAGACCATGACCGCGGCATCATCGTGGGGGAGACGACCTTTGGAAAAGGCTTGGTTCAGACCGTAACCCCGCTCAGCGAAAACACGGGCTTGGCGCTGACCACGGCGCGCTACTACACACCGAGTGGTCGGCTGATTCAGCGCGACTATAAATCTATCTCTCTCTACGAATATCACTACGAGCGCAAGGTGCCCGAGCATCCGACGGAGGTGAAACTCACGGACAGCGGCCGGCAGGTAACCGGCGGAGGCGGCATCACGCCGGATGTTACGGTAGCAGCTCCGAAACTGACGAAGTTTCAGGAAACGCTGATCCGGGCCGATGTTTTCTTCCCCTACGAGGCGGGCGTGGGTGGCTTCACGCGTTTTTATCTCGGCACCCGTCCGACCGTAACGAAAGAATTCACTGCGGATGACACGGTGATGAAGGATTTCCGCGAGTATCTAACCAAGAAAAGCGTCCACTATACCGAACCAGAAATGTCCGAGAATCTCGACTGGATCAAGCGCAAAATCAAGCAGGAAGTGTTCATGTCAGTATTCGGACAGCAGGAAGGCTTCAAGGTGGAACTCGAAGCGGACCCGCAGGTTCAGAAAGCGGTGGATTCGATTCCACAGGCGCGCGCGCTGTATGAGAACGCGCGGAAGATCGTTGCGCAACGCATGGGAAACACTCCAGACCAGCCCTAGCTTTCCTCTTACGGTGTGGGCTGTCTGACGAAGTTTTGAAGGGCGCAGATTGCTGCGCTCTTTGCTTTTGTGCGCAGTGTGCCGTGTTATCGCGGCAACTTGGTTGGCAAGCCTGTGCGCCTCTGCTAAAATTTCCTTGCTGCTCATGGGCGAGTAGCTCAGCTGGGAGAGCGCCTCGTTCGCAACGAGGAGGCCGGGGGTTCGAATCCCCTCTCGTCCACCATCGTTTCAATAACTTAGGCGACTTTTGGAACTTTATAACGCGCCGGTGCGAAAATTGCGAACCACAATACCTAGATTTGCCGATACCCCGCGCGAGCGGCTCCCGCGATCGAGGACTTGTAGCGACATAAGCTGCAACAAGGCCAGGAAAGAGTCTGGAGTCCAAACCAGACCGCTCAGCTAATGATCATTCCTGTCTGGCAGCCCGGTAGTCCCACGGTCGGGCCCTCTCGTCCCGCTTAGCTTGCCCAAATTCAAATTTGCTTGTTAAGTGGTGGTCATGAAGAACCGAAGGGCTGTCGAAGGCTTGTTTTTTCTACTCATTTGTAGCTTCGTCGTCTGCCCCGATGTCTTGCCGCAGGGCGAAACCGGCACTGACTGGCCCTATTACGGCCATGACGCAGGCGGCATGCGTTTTTCTGCGCTCACGCAGATCAATCGACAAAACGTCGGGAAACTCAAAGTGTCCTGGATTTTTCACACCGGCGACATCTCAGAGCGCAGCCGTGCAAGGAAGCGCAGCGGATTCGAAAGCACGCCGATCCTGGTGGATGGAACGCTCTATTTCACTACGCCTTTCAATCGCGTGATCGCGCTCGATCCAGAAACAGGCGAACAGCGCTGGGCTTACGATCCCAAAATCGATTTGAATGGGGACTACGGAGACGGCCTGGTCAATCGTGGCGTCGCGACTTGGCTCGACCTAACTCGCGACAAGGGACAGCCGTGTCGCCGCCGAATCTTTGAGTCCACCCAAGATGCTCGCCTGGTGGCGCTTGACGGGATGAACGGTGCTCTCTGTGTGGATTTTGGCAAGGCCGGTCAGGTCAGTCTGCGCGATGTGCAGCAGTATGATTCGGGCTGGTATCACATGACTTCTCCGCCCGCGATCATAGATGATCTGGTGATCGTCGGCTCGGCTATCGACGACAATCACCGCGTGGACATGGCTCGTGGCGTAGTCCGGGCTTATGACGCACGCACTGGCGCTTTGCGCTGGAGCTGGGACCCACTTCCGCCGAACCGTACGTCCGCGCAAGGCAAGAATGCTACATGGAGCAGCGGGGCGGGAAACGCATGGTCTATCATGGCGGTGGATGTCGAGCGCGATTTGGTTTTTGTACCTACAGGGAGCGCAAGTCCCGACTACTTCGGGGGACTACGTCCCGGAGACGACAAGTGGGCAAACTCCATCGTGGCTCTGCGCGGAAAAACTGGCCAGTTTGTATGGGGATTCCAACTTGTTCATCATGACCTATGGGATTTCGACACGGCATCGCCACCCCTGCTGACTACTCTTCGCTTGAATGGACAAAATGTTCCGGTCGTGATTCAAGGCAACAAGTCGGGTCTGCTTTACGTTCTGAACCGCGACACAGGCGAGCCGGTCTTCCCCGTCGAAGAACGACCTGTGCCCCAAAGCGATGTCTCCGGCGAACACTCGTCGCTCACGCAGCCCATTCCGATGAAACCGCCCTCGCTTGCTCCGCAAGCCCTCTCCGCCGACCAGGCTTGGGGGCCGACGCCAGAAGACCGCGAGGCTTGCCGCGTTATGATCAAGCAGTTGCGCAATGAAGGTATTTTTACTCCTCCCAGTTTGCAAGGCACGCTGATGGTGCCGGGACATCTCGGCGGCATGACCTGGAGCGGATATGCCTTCGATCCGCAGAATAACCTCCTCGTGACCAACACCAACAACTTCGTTGCTCAGGCCAAACTAATCTCTCGTGCAGCGTATAACGCACCGGATTCGCACTCCGAGGATGGCGAATACGGCGATCAGACTGGTGCGCCCGACGGTTTATACCGGCGATTTCTCCAGTCGCCCTCGGACCTTCCTTGTAGCACCCCGCCATGGGGCACGCTTTCGGCCGTGGACATGATTAAGGGAGAAATCCGCTGGCAAATCCCGCTAGGCTCGATGCAGGATTTCGGCGGTGCGCACGCGCAGAGGATTCCAGCGGGCTCGATCAGTCTGGGCGGGCCCATCATTACCGCCAGCGGAATCGTCTTTATCGCTGGCACGACCGATTCTTTCATTCGGGGCTTCGACGTGGAAACAGGAAAGGAACTGTGGAAGGCCCAGCTGCCAGCCAGTGGAAACGCGACACCAATGACCTACCTCGCGCCAGGAAGCGGGAGACAATACATAGTAGTCGCCGCTGGCGGGCATCCAAAAATCACAGAAGAATCGTTGAGTGACGCGCTGGTGGCCTTCACTTTGCCGGATTGAACGGTAAAAACCTCGGTCATACTTTTTACAGGCCTCTCTACATTTGGCGAGGGCGTGATGCGCCCAGATCGCCAAAAAAGCCGAGGTAGTCGGACGGCTTCATGCCTCGCGGATAGAAGGAGCCATTCCAGCCGGAGGCGGTGAAGGAGGAGGTCCTGAGGAGGATCGGCGGACGGTTCGGCGGAGAGTATAGCGAAATTACTCTGGTGGCAGGCATTCTCTCAAGGCGTGGTTCGAACCAGATGGTTTTTGCGCAGGCCTAAACTTGATTCCCATAAAGTGCTTCGGGACGCCATTTTCAGCGGGAGTCTTTTCCAGAAACGCCTTCGCAGAAGCGTCGTGTTTTAGGTAGGCATCCAGAAAGTTCAGAGTATAGAGGGCAACCCAGGCATAGCTCGCGTTGGCGTCCTCCCGTTCGTAGTCGGCTACCTGATTCTCCGCAAAGCGTTGCGCATTCTCTCTGCGTTGGAACATGGAACTGAATTCCGGGTGTGCCATGCCCAGCATATCCACGGTGAGGAGATCACCATGTATCCAGGTGTTGAGGACGTTTGGACCAACTTTGTCTGCGGGAGGAGCGTCGTCGTTTTCCAGATCTTCAAGGCTCACATTTCGCGTAAAGCAAAGAAGCGGTATGGTCATTCGCTCTGGATGAACGTCCCCGGCTCTTTTCACGAGGCCAGGGTAATAGCGCATGCTGCCATCCATTTCCACCAGGGCATCGACGCGAGAGTCTCGGGCAGAGGCAACCAGGCTCGAGACTCCTCCCCAGCTCCAGGTCACCACGGCAACCTCAGATAAATCCGTGTCGGGAAGCGACCTGGCATACGTGATGAGAAAAGAGATGTCGCGAGCCTGTGCATTAATCCCGTCCAGATCATCCGTCATACCGCGCGTCGACCCCCCCATAGACGGGCTTGCAAGAACGACGTAGCCATAACTGGCAAGATACTCGCACAGATCGGCGTTCTCCCACGAAACGGAAGAATCGCTGGGGGCATAAATCAGAACCGGATATTGCCCTTTTGCGGGCTTCGCATCCCGCACCGCCCACAACGGAATCTCGGACGAAGTCTTCAGCAGCGAACGCCATCTATTCTGTCCACGCTGGGGCGCGTCGAAGTGGATCTCCGTGTCGGCCAGCTGGCTATAGTCGCCAACCGTCATCGGCTTGCCTGTGCCTCTCAGCGATGGATACCAGATCAGTGTTTGCAGAGGACGGGCATCATCGCCTACAGAAGACTTTGACAAGTTCTTGGAGGAAGCAGGGTAGGCGCGGGAGTGATCATACTGATCGAAGACCTTCAACCCTACCGGATACGGTCCAGGCTTTTCCAGAAACTTAAATTCGGATGTTTGTGGCGTTGCCGATACTGAACAAAAGCATATGCATGATGCTAAAAAAGCAATTAGGATTCGTGGTTTCACTCTAGCGTATCGTCCCTGCATTCCATGACATTGCACTATTTCCAGGCTGGTATGCCAACGCTTTATTGCAAGGTGATAGCGCCTACAGCATCACCAAAGCCCTCAGTTTGGCGTTCTGCACGCTGCTTCCCTTGAAGGATTGCAACATCTGCACGAGGTTTTGAGACGAAAGCATTTGGACTTCGGAATATACTGAAGGCGGCGAGCAACAAATCATTGCCAAGGCGAATGAAGAGTGCTCGGACGCTGAACGGAATCGTATCTGCGATGCGTTGAAGGTCAGTTTGTTTAAAATCGGTTAGAGGGGCGCGTGAACTGACAATATGGATTACAGCGTAGGCTCCCGCGTCCGGGTCCGTCTTTACAGCGGCAAAGTTGTCGAGGCTGAGATAACGGCGATCACAAGCCAGTCCGCTGGCCGCAAGGTGCAGATTCCCTACGGCAGCGTAACGCCGTCAATCAACCCGGAGCAGATTGTCGAAGTGCTGCGGATAGGCGAGGTGGACGAGTTCGGTTGTATGGCTGCCGACTTTAAGCCCCGAGTTGTTAATTTTCAGTTACAATCCGCCATTTGAATTGACCTAGCCATTGCCCCGGTTTAGGCTGTGGGTCGTATGTCAAGTTCGGCTCTCGACGTGTTACGACTCACCTACAAGAAGGCCGTCGATGATTGGGTTAATGCTATTCGGGCCGAGGAAGCTTTAGCGACGACAGACCACTCGATGACCGCAATGGAGCTATGGGATGCGGCTCATTTCAAGGAAGACGACGCCCGCACGAAAGCCACCGAAGCGCGAGACGCCTACAAAGACGCACTTCGCGACGTTAACTACGGGATTTGAAGCTTGAAATGGTCCGTTAGGCGGCTTTTACTGCTGACGTTGGCACTTCGGATGAGATTGCTTCGAGGCTCAGTTCTATAAGCTGGGATGGTCTATGAAGGATACGAGCGCCTACGAGCAGTGTACCACCTACTTTGAAGAGCACCGATGTGAGCGACCAGCCGGACATAGCAAGAAGCATAGGGGCGGCGGCGTGACTTGGACCGATGACGGGGCCCAGCAGATCCAGAAGGAAAAGCAACAGAAGCAGGCCGCAAAGGCAGCCGGAGCCGGGGCCGGAAAGTCAAATCACGGACTGGACACAGGCGTCTAAGTTCCGAACCAAACGTTGTTTTAACGTGAACGCTCGCTATTCTTGCTATCCTGCCCTCCCGTTTCCTCCCGAGGGCACATGAGCATCCAGATCAACCCCGAAGACCTCCGCGCCCGCCTGCGCAAGATGTCGGACCTTGAATTGCGGAAGTACCGTCAAGGGATTGTACGACCCCACAAAACCGTGGGGCGTGGACTTTGTGAAGTTCACCATCGATTTTGACGAGACAGGCCACATTGCCGAAATCTCGTACACGCCGCCGATCCCCAGAGAGCATGAGGAAGTCTTAGTTGAGCACGTCCGGCAAGCCTGCCAACCCACACGGTAAGGACTTCAAGGGCCAGCTAGCGAATGTGGTTGTGGGATTCAAAGACCCGCGCCGGAACTAGGTTTCGCGGGAGATTTTTCCGCGTAATATTCCTTGGGAGGAAGGCGGCCTTCGGGTGACCCCAGCATTAGATTTAGGAGGCGACCACTCCCAGCTGGTTTATCGTCGCGGCAGCCCGCTACTTCGCGATGCCTTCACGCTTCAGCGTCCGGTGAAGTTCGTAAAAGGCCCCCTCGATTTGGTCGTCGCTAAATGGAATGACTTGCAGTCCGGCAAGATTTGAAAACTCTTCGACGCCTCGTTGGCTCAGCACTGCGACCTTCTCAAAGCCGAGGCGTCCTTGGAACAACCCAATTTCGTGAACGACATTTTGTCGCGCCCTGACTCCACCCTCCGCCATCGCATCTTCTCCCGTAGCAACAATAACAGCAAAGATGCAGGATTCTAGAATGGCTTTCAAGAGACTCCGACTACGGCAGATTGGCGCTCTTCAACGTACTGGTCTACCTGAACAAGACTTTCATCCACGCGTGCCGCGCAATGCGGGAAGACCAACCAGAGGATATTTTGCAAGATATATTCGAAATGATTCAACGATGTGGGAGAAAGCAGGGCTAAGACAGTGGGAAAAATTTGGGAAGAAGTAAGATTGGCCGAATGCCAAGGGTTTACAGGGGCAGGATGGAAGGAGAAGAAGCGTCGCGAGGATAGGGCTCAACTTTCACGACTTCTTCTGTCCCGTCCTCGCCGCCAAAATTTGAGGTACGGACATTTTTCTTGTCGCCGCGATCACAGCTAATAGTTGTTCCAGCGAAGGCATCTTGCCCTGGGCCTTCAATCGTTCCACCTCTGCCGCAAATTGTGTCGGACCTTGCCGGACTTTCCATTTCGTGGCTTTACTCATTTGCGCTCCGTCAATGGACGCTCTAGTGTTTTTACAAGCTGGGCGGTCTCGCGTATGTCAGCGCCGTCCATTTCCACCATCACTTCAATTCCCGTATACTCGATGCCGTCAGAATCCGTAAAATCCGGCACCTTAAACGTGACGGAGGACATTCGTTCGCTGCCCACCGCGCCTCCGGTTTCGTAAAATGGACGGCACCAATCCATTCCATGCTGCATTCGCGCTCACGCTGCAGACCGCTCAAGCGAGTCTAGCAAATTGGCAACACGAATAAATGGCACGTTCGTACTGCAAGTACTGTCTTGCTTACGGATACTTCTTTGGGTTCGAACGAGGTGAAGTGAACCAAACCGTGAGAATGCCTACATCACGGGTTTGATTGAGAAGGCCTAGGCGGGCTAGGACTGTCGGCGCTTAAATTGGCTTTGTGAACGCGCTCGCCCCTCAACACCTCAAGGGCTTTTTCGGGATATTGGATGGCCCGATACTCTTCGTCTTCAACTGGGCTCAAAAGCCGCTGTTCGAGCGCGACACGGGCTTCAAGAATACGACCGTCTAACAGTAAATCGTCTGTCTCGGAAACCGCCGCTCGATATGCCGTTTACCAGGTATAGGTGTCGCCAATAAGGAGTCTTTCTGACCCGGGGACCCGAACTTTCGCGAAACATAAACCCACAGGGGAGCGGATTTCAAGGCGTGTGCCGCTGCGCGTATTGACCATACAAGGACGATTGGTTCCGGCATCGCCCAGAGCGGATGCTGCGACAGCATACTTAGAAGCCTTAAGCCATTGGCGAAGCGGCCCGCTCAAAATTTCGAATTTCATGCGACTACGACCTGGATTGTTGCATGACGAACAACTTGGCAGCTGCGCGATAACGGTGGCCGCTGCTGCGTCCGTGCCGAAATCCAGCGCCTGGTACGGGCTGTATGGTGCGATCCGGCTCCACCGAAACGTGCTCATCCGCATTGTGGCTTTGCACCTTCGCAGATGCTTTTGGCGTTTTTCGAAGCTCAACAGCCCGGCCCATCGATACCCTGTCTAGGCTTCAAGCGACATCTCGCGATGCCACCTGCGAGACTGGGGGCCAAGATGGAGTCGCTGTCTCCTTTTCTTGTAGGACTCTTTCTTTCCTTACTTCCTTACAACATGCCGGTTTAACCCGGCGCACCCTGATTAACGCTTGTCGGGGGATGACTCAAAACATCTTAAAAAATAAGGCACCGCCGGTCCTGTTCGGTTCATCTACTCTCTTGGATGTGGTGAACCTGGTCGCATATCGAATCGGAGTGATTGGCGGTATCGCTGCAAGCCGACAGTTAGTTTCCAAGCTCTAAGACAATTCTATAGGAGAACAGCACATGAGCACGATCACAGTGAAAGATGGGACAGAGATTTATTACAAAGATTGGGGCAAAGGTCAGCCTATCGTTTTCTCGCACGGTTGGCCTTTGTCGGCCGACGATTGGGACACTCAAATGATGTTCTTCCTAAACCACGGGTACCGCGTGATCGCTCATGACCGGCGAGGTCACGGACGCTCAAGCCAACCCGGCGACGGACATGACATGGATCACTACGCCGATGACCTAGCCGCACTTACCGCGCATCTCAATTTGAAGAATGCCATCCACGTTGGGCACTCAACCGGCGGCGGCGAGGTCACCCGTTACATAGCCCGCCATGGCGGAAGTCGCGTCGCGAAGGCCGTCTTGATTAGCTCCGTGCCACCACTTATGGTGAAGACCGCCGCCAATCCGGGCGGCTTGCCCAAGGAGGTGTTTGACGACTTTCAAAAGCAAACCGCCACTAACCGAGCACAGTTCTATCACGATGTGGCGGCCGGACCGTTCTACGGCTACAACCGGCCTGGCGCAAAACGCTCCGAGGGGGTGATCTGGAATTGGTGGCGACAGGGCATGATGGGAGGCGCGAAAGCTCACTATGACGGCATCGTGGCCTTTTCCCAGACCGACTTTACCGAAGACCTTAAGAAATTCACGGTACCGACACTGGTGATGCACGGCGATGATGACCAGATCGTCCCCTATGCCGATTCGGGCCCGCTGAGCGCCAAGTTGGTGAAGGGTGCGATCTTGAAGACCTATAAGGGTTTCCCGCATGGCATGCCGACGACGAACGCTGATCGGATCAATGCCGACCTTCTCGAATTCATAGCTGGAAAGGCGAGTGTCGCGGCTGGCTGAATTTTAGATCGCCCCGGTCTTGGTTTCGAATTCTCTACGGAGGTACGCTCGCAGAACAAGCTTCCGCCCCTCAGCTTGATAACAAGGCCCTCGTTCAGACGAGCTTTGAACGCTGGGAAAACGGTGCCGGCGCTCCTTTCGAGCTGCTAGGTCCGGATGCTGAGTGGACCATCGTTGGGTCATCGCCCTTGTCGAAGACTTATCAAAGCAAGCAGGAATTTCTCGATGAAGCGATTGGGCTCTCCAATGCCCGGATGGCTAGGCCGCTCGTCCCAACCGACAAAGGTCTCTGTGCCGACGGCGACATGGTCATCCTCCTTTTCGACGCAGTGGCGACGGCCAGAGGTGGGATCCCGGATCACAACACGCACACGTGGTACTTTCAGATGAAAGCCGGTCAGGTCATCAAAGCGATTGCTTTTTTTTTGACACCCGAGAGTTCGAAGAATGCGGAGCCGCGTGTCGCCGACACCGTGCATTGACTTAGCTTTTTGTCACACTCTCCATAGCTCGGCTTCCCGGGCGCATCGACCGTGGCGCGACTTCGCTTGCCTCCGCAAGCAACCGGGAGAGTGTGCTCCGGCGGGCGGCGACCGCGCACGGCGAGCCGTGAGAATCATCGACGGGGGAACCGAATTGGCTCGACTGGTACGCCAAGTACATGGTGGCGGGGCAGGGCGCGACGGAGCTGCCGACGTGACCAAACGCGTGACTGCGCAGGGCGAAGGGTGGTGCTCAAGATTCCTCCTGAGCCCCACGCTTCGGTCTGCGAGATCGTGATGCAGCGGTTCATCGCGCAGTCGGATGCAGAAGTCGCGCCCTGAAAAACCCTAGACCCAGCAAGGCACCTGCTAATCTTTGCTCCGCTAAGGAACGTCGTGGACTCATTGTTTCCAATGCTGGCCGTGCAAGCCTTCCCTTCCCGATTCTGGCTCACATTCAATCAGGCGAACGAACTAGGTGGTCGCCCCAAACGAGGCGCGCGAAGGGTTCACTTGTCGTCTACGGGAAGATAGGCGAGGAACGCAAAGACAGGAACCTTATCTGAAATGATTCAATTCACTCGTGCCTGCTGCGGCTGTAGCAACGGAATCGCGTCACCACAACCTTTAGCGAACGTCCTTTGGACGGCCGGCGACATCTCGCTAGCAATCGCCTGCCTCATCGCTGTCGCCGATGCTCAGTCGCCCTCAACAGGATAATTCCTCAGGGCTATCGAAAATTTGTTAGGGTGCTGGACAGACGAAATAAAACGATATAAATAGTAATGGTTCGATACCCGACGGTCCGTTGCTCCATGGCTGGGGAACATCGCGACTGCCCTGTGCATGTTTTAATCGGACGGCCTGATGACTGGCGATGGAATCTCGCACTCCAGCGGATTGCTACCGTCACCTGGACCGACGCATCCGGTCGGAAGAAGCGAAATCCGTGAGCAATACAGGCTTGATGGCGATGTTCCTGAAGCTGATCCGCTGTGCCTTTGTTCTCGCGGTACGGGTGAGAACTCGGATTGACCTGTGGAAGACTCCCGATCCGTCCCATCTTCTCTCAACCAGATCCGGTCACCAGGGATGGTCCTAGCGCTGTGTCCTGAACTTGGAGTTCCAGGTGACTCGGCCGGAATCTGAACGAACGACTGGAGACAATTCCTATGCAGCGGAGAGATTTTCTAAAAAGTGCTGTCGCTGTTGGCGTCGCTGCAGAACTTGGAATGGGCAAAGCGCAGGCAAAGGTTCCCGCCCACAACTGGGGAAACTACGATTTCGGCTCTGGTCCCCAGGTGAGGGATCGCCTCAATCAGGGCCCGTTCCCTCAATACCCACCGGATGCCGTCATCCCCGCCGACGACGTAGTGATGACCACTACTTCGTCGGAAGACATTGTTCCGAACTATGGCAAGGGACTGGTCACCTATATCACGGCAGACAGCGGCACGGAGGAAATCAAGTCAGACAATATTTCTCAGGCGATCGAAGACCTTGTTCAATTTCCCTTGGGCCAGCAGCTTTATATCCGTCCGACCTGGAAGGAAGTACAACCGCGGCCTGGACGCCTAGAGATGCCCGACTATCTGAAGCTCGTCTTTGAACTGGCGAAGAAGAACAACAAGCGGGTCGGATTGCGAGTTCAGATGTGCGCTCCGGATTATACGCACGAAGCGGCACTCCCGGATTTTGTCCTCGACAAAGTGCCGAAAGTTGATCTGGTGCTTAGCGATCAGGAAGAGAAGGCTTCTGCGCAAAGATACTTGCAGAACCCGCATTCGCGATATCAGCCACGGTACGATCATCCTTTTTTCCAGCAAGCATTCAAGGAACTGGTTGGCCTGTTGGCGGCCGAATTCGATGGCAGTCCGCTCATCGAGTATATCGACACCTTCATGTATGGATTTTGGGGCGAGGGACACACCTGGCCGTTTGGCAACAATCCTTTCCCTGATTACCAAACGGCAGAGCGGACCTGGACCAATATGCTCGAAGTTCAGCTCGAGCACTTTTCGAAGACTCCCTTACTGACCAATACGCAACCGGACTTTAGCCGCGTTGGTAATTCAGAACTGCTCGACCGCACGGTCCGCAGCAACAATTGGATTCGCAGCGATACCATCTTTATTGAGAACGAACAGATTGAAGCGCTCAGCAATCGCCCGCCCTGGGTCGCGGCATTGCTCGAGCAGGGCCTGCCGGGTAAGCCGCCCGATCCACGTGTCGAGTATGAAGGGATATCCCCGGCGGAGAACATGATCGCTCATGTGACGGATGTCGGGGCGAATTACTGGTCGCTTTGGAACTTTCACCAGATCAACGCAAAGAACCTGATGAGCTACTACCAGGCTTACCCGGCAGCGTTCGACCGGATCAATCGGCGGATTGGCTATCGGGTGAGGCCGTCCTTTATCTGGAGCTATAAGGACGGTGGTTATCTGGGGCTGATTGTCGGGTTCGCAAATGACGGCATCGCAGGTGTGCCGGGCGTATTGCGGGTGACCCTGGAGGGCCAGAACGGAGAGGTGCTCAAGAGCGGTAGTCTAGATGCCGGCCACCCGTTGCCGGGCAAAATTCGACAGGCACAGTTCGTGCTTCCGAACGTCGCAGATTGGAAAGGATTGAAACTTCGAGCTGAAATTGAGGTAAAAGGAATGCGTTATCCCGTGCGGTGGGCTTGTCACCAGAAGCTGAACGATGACGGCTCGCTTACTCTGCGTCCCAACCTCCGTCAGCAAGTCTAGGAGTGGCCGTTGTGTCAGAACTCCACCTTTGTTCTGAATCCGAAAACGACGGCGCGTTGAGCGCCTCCTCCCACGTTCGCGTAATACTGAACTACGGGCTGCAGAAGCAGCATGGGTAAAACGTCCAGCAGAGCGTTGAACTCCACGCCCTGCTCGGTTCTCCACGCCGGCATGCCCACCGGGAGAAATTGCGGGCTCAAATTGTTTCGCACGTAGCCCAACGACATCGTGTTGTGAATACGCAGAGGCAGCGGCTCATTGAAGCGCAGCCCCGCCGTGAGCATTGCGTTGTTGCGGTTGACGCTCGGAGAACTCCAGTCATATGCAAACGTCGTGTCCAAACCTTTTCCTCCTTGCGGGTCCACGCGCCAGAGGGCCTGGCTTGCCATCCAGTACAAGAGATAGTTACCTCACCGCGGTATGGCGCTGGTTGGCGAGGTGAACTTTCCCGGATTGTAGGAGGCACCGAACTGATACAGGCCAGAGTATCCCTTGCGGCCCTTCACGTCGTCAAAGGCTCGCACGGACGAAGCGTTCTTGCCCGGACTGAACCCTATCTCCGAAACGTTCACGGCGGTTCCGTTGAACTGTGGAACCAGGCCGGTTGGGTTCTGTGAAAAAGGCGAACGGACCGCAGCCATCACCATCGACTTTACATAGAAGTTGTGAATCGGGACAACGCGGATTTCCATCGCCGGCGTTGAGGGAGGATCGAAGGACTCCAGCGTCGTAAATAAATTCCCTAACGCATAGCCCATCGGTTCGAAGATGAAGGAGGCCGCAAAATGCTGGGCTCCGTAGAAATCTTGACCCGCAAACTGACCCACGCGTGCGGTGATACGCTCATCCAGCCATCGTTTTTCGATCCACCACGAATCAAGACGACAGATATTTTCGCTCGACATCCCACTGGGGCTGGTTAGAAGACCGAGGTATGCGCCCAGATTGCCGCCGCCCTGCCAAAGGGCGGTCGCGTGGAAATACCATCCCTGCTGGCCGATCAATTCGCCGAGATTGATGTCCACAGTTCCTCGGAATCGGTTCCAACCGGCAAATCGCGCTTTCTGCTCGCTCTCGATGTTCCAGAGAGAATCGCTGACATACTGAAAATCGAATTTTATGCCGCGCTCCTGCAAGCGGCTCTGCTCGCCGCCCCAGTCCCCGAAAAGGTGGCCGTGCGGCCCCTGACCCGTTTCGTGGCTGTCCGGGCCAGGGAGGGGTTCCTCCTGAGCAGTCTGGCAGCGGGCTGGAACCGCTAATACGCACAGACCGTACGACAGCAGAAACAGAAGTCTCAGGTGTCGGCCGTACATGAGCGCAGTCGGAGGCCGGTTTTGCGATCCCGAGTGCTGCGCTATGCGACCCGATGAGGAGTTCCAAGGTTGCGATGCGTTGGAATCTGCAGTCGACATCGGAATATTGCTTCGCTCTTCACGATCTCGCCCGCATCGATCTTTCGCTAAGGCGATCAATGGCCATCTTGGGAACGATGAGGCCGAAGCTCATCGCTAAAATGACGGAGAGGGCAGTCATGGCGTCGGAGACTGTCGCGCCGATGAGCGCCACCGTCGTATGCGAGCCGTCGGCGAGTTGCACAAGACCGCTCGCCATCCGGAATAGGAAGACGCCCGGAATCATCGAAACTACCGAGGCGAAGCCGATGGCCGCGAACGGCATGTGCCGGCGGAGTGCGACCGGAGTGAGGATTAGCCCGACGATAAGACAAGCGATCAAAGCGGCGATCGCGGCGCTGCAGCCAAGCGAGGTGAGCGACCACCACCGCAGAGCGTGGGCGAGCATGCCGACGATCACGGGCCAAGCGAACATGTTCGGCGGCATGGAGAAGAAGACGCCGTAGGCGGCGACGGCGACCCCGGCAGCAATCACGTCGAGCCACAGTGGCACGACTACGCTGCCCTGACCTACCGGCAGAGAGACACCCAGCAGCCCAAGTCCGAGCAGCAGTCCCAGCGAGATCGCCATAATCACGAGCCCCGCATAGATCAGGCGAGCGCCACCGAGATGGATCCGTCCCTTGATGAGATCCGACGCACCATTGAGCACCGGTGGACCCGGCACCAAAACCATGCACGGGCAAACTGCGACAAGACGGAGTGACGAACTCAGTTGGAACCGAACCGCCAGCGCGCCGACAAGGCCCGCAACCAGAGCCGCGCAGAATGGTTGCAGGAACACGTTGTCGCTGTAATGCGCCAAGCCGCGGCGAACAATGGCGCCGGTCGCAGCGCTTACGAATATGAGAACAGCCGCGACCAGATGTTGGACACCAAAGATCACTGCCAGCGCGGCGGCACCCGCTGCCGCCGCGATTGTGAACAACCATGTCGGTGCTGCCGGGGTTCGTGAGATCGCGCTGATCACTTCCTTGGCAGCGTCCGGCGCAAGCCGACTGGCATTTAGGTCTTCCACTACGCGCATAGCGGCGGACACCCGATTCATGGCCACGCCGGTGGGATCCGCCGCAACAACGGAGATGAGTCTGGTCTTGCCGTCTTGGGCCTGAAGTTGCAGCTCGCCCCAGCGTGGCACGATCTCGAGGCGCAGTCCGAGAGTGTGGCCGCACCGCTCGGCCGCAGCCAGAGTCTGGTCCGTGGATTGCCCGTTGACAAATAGAACTCGGGCAATGGCGAGGACCAGGTCGGAACGCTCCTCCAAGGTCATAGCATTGGTCACGGCCAGATTTTCTCCACAACGAAAATCCCCGTCGCCATTTTGAGAACCTCCGCGATATTGCGCAGAACTACAGCCGAAGCAGCGGGATGCTCTTCGATCCGGTATGTAGGGGCCAACGTGGCGCTCGCGGTGGCGCCAGGGCGAGCGGCGGCGAGAACAACTCCCTTCGAAAGAGCTCCTGAAAAGTGGCCTAACGCGGACTGAACGAAGGTTTTCAGTAACACGACACTGATGGCCATTTTATGCAGGCGGGGGTTCAAACGCCGAAGAATGAACGTAAACATTGTGGAGTTGTTTCTACCTGCCCGCCACGGCAGCGACATACGGCTTGACCATCTTGGCCGGATCGACCACGCGGTCAAACTCTTCCTCGGTGACGAAGCCGAGCTTCAACGCCGCAGCCTTCAGCGTGAGGTCGTTGTCCATGGCGTAGTGCGCAATTTTGGACGCCTTGTCGTAGCCAATGACCGGCGAGAGCGCCGTAACCAGCATCAACGAGCGGTCCACGTATTCCTTGATCTTCTTCTGGTTTGGTTTTGTGCCTTCGACAAGGAATTTGCGGAAGTTAGTACAGCCGTCGGTCATGATCGTGATCGAGTGCGTGATGTTGAAGACGATCAGCGGCTTGTAAACGTTCATCTCCAAATAGCCGCCGGCGCCACCGAATCCTGCCGCAACATCATTAGCCATTACCTGCACAGCGATCATCGTAAGCGCTTCGGCCTGCGTCGGGTTTACTTTGCCGGGCATAATCGAAGAGCCGGGCTCGTTTTCCGGGATCAACAGTTCGGCGAAGCCGGCCCGCGGGCCGCAGGACATCAGTCGAATGTCATTTGCGGTCTTGTAGAGCGACACTGCCAGGGTCCGCAAGGTGCCAGAAAGCTGAACCAGCGCATCGTGGGCACCCTGCACCGTAAACTTGTTCGGCGCGGTCACGAAAGGCAAATCCGTGAGCTTGGCTATTTCCGCCGCCACCGCTTCCGCAAAGCCCGGAGCGGAGTTGATGCCGGTGCCGACTGCGGTGCCGCCCAACGCCAGGCGGTATACGCCTTTCAGCGCATCGCCAAGACGCTCGAGGTTATCCGCAAGCATTCCCGCATAACCCGACCACTCCTGGCCGAGAGTCAGCGGCGTGGCGTCCTGCATGTGCGTGCGCCCGATCTTGACGACATCCTTCCACTCCTCGGCCTTCACGCCGATCGCGTCGCGCAAGTGCTGCACAGCAGGAATCAGCCGTTGCTTGACGTTGACGGCCACGGCGATGTTCATGGCCGAGGGGAACGAGTCGTTGGAGGACTGCGACATATTCACATGGTCGTTGGGATGAACCGGTGTCTTGCTACCGAGCGGCGTGCCCGCAAGCTGGCAGCAACGGTTTGAGACGACCTCGTTAACATTCATGTTGAACTGCGTGCCGCTGCCGGTCATCCACACATGCAGCGGAAACATGTCCTGATGCTGCCCGGCGAGAATCTCGTCGCACACGCGAACGATCAACGCGTGGCGCTGGTCGTCGAGCCGTCCGCCGGCGTAATTCGCGTTGGCCGCTCCTTTTTTCAGGATGGCGTACGCGGCGATCATCTCCCGCGGGATTAGGTCCGTCCCGATGCTGAAATGCTCAAGCGAACGTTGCGTCTGTGCTCCCCAGAGTTTGCTGGCGGGGACCGCAACTTCGCCCAAGGAATCTTTCTCGACCCGAATGTCTGCATCGCCCATGGCCGTCTTCCTCCTTATGCGTTGTGTCGGATCTGGTTTAGCCCTTTGAGCGGGTAATACGTCCCACCGGCTACAGACATTTGTCCGCTAGACACCCTGCCGAAAGGTTTGCTGTTTGCGTTCATATGGCACGTACACGGGCTCCCAGATATTCGCCTGAAGTTCGCGGTTCAGGGCCTGTTCGTCGGCAACCTGCGCCTGGCCGTCCTTAATCGCTTGTTTTCCCACGGCCTGCCCGATCATTCGGCCGAGCTCACGCGCCTCCGAAATTTCCGGAAGAAGGCTGGCGTCCCTATCCTTCTGCGTAGGTAAGTGTCGCACCAGTTCCTGAGCGGCGGCCTTGACCATCGTATCGGTCACGCGTTTGGCTTTTGACGCCACGATTCCGAGAGCGAGCCCGGGAAATATGTATGAGTTGTTGGTCTGCGCGATGTGGATCGTCTTGCCGCCAAAATTCACCGGCGCGAACGGACTGCCGGTGCCGATCAAAGCCCGCCCCTCTGTCCAATTGAGCAGGTCCTGTGGAGTCGCTTCGCTTCGCGAGGTGGGATTCGAAAGCGGAAAGAGCACCGGCCGGGTCGTATGCTTGGCCATTTCGCGCACGGCTTGCTCGGTGAAGGCCCCAGCTTGCCCCGACACCCCGATAAGTACCGTGGGTTTGGCATTGCGTACCACGTCCGCCAGTGTGATCTCTCCGTTCGGTGGTCGCCAACTCTGTACTTCCTGCTGTTTACGCGCGTAGTTTCGCTGCTCGGGCCGCAGATCCTTGGTATTTTCCGTAATAAGGCCATAACGGTCGATCGCGTAAAACTGACGACGGGCGTCTTGTTCTGAGAGGCCCGCGTCTTGCATGAACCGCGCCAACAAATTGGCAATGCCGATACCGGCGCTACCGAAACCAACGACGGCGATCTTCTGCTGCTCGAGAGGAACGCCCGTTACGTTGATCGCAGAGATTAATGTTGCGGTCGCTACCGCCGCCGTGCCTTGAATGTCGTCGTTGAAGGTACATAGTTGGTCCCTGTAGCGGGCCAGGAATCGAGCGGCATTCGACCCGGCGAAGTCCTCCCACTGCAACAAAACGTGGGGCCAACGCTTCCTGACACTCTGCACGAAAACATCCACGAAATTGTCGTAATCTTCACCGCGGACTCGCTCATGTCTCCATCCGATGTAAAGCGGATCCTTCAGTCTGTCCTCGTTATTCGTTCCCACATCCAGCAGAATCGGAAGGCAATGTTCCGGATAAACGCCGCCCAGCGCGGTGTATAGCGCCATCTTCCCAATGGGGATACCCATGCCACCTGCGCCTTGATCGCCGAGTCCGAGAATTCTTTCGCCGTCGCTGAAAACGATGCATTTCACAGCGTCGTAACGAGGATGACCAAGAATCTTGGCGATACGGTCTTTGTTCGGATAGCTAAGAAACAGACCTCGTGGCTTTCTCCATATCTCGCTGAAACGCTGACAACCCTCACCCACAGTTGGCGTGTACACCAGCGGCAGCATCCGCTCAACATTGCGAACCAGGAGTGCATAGAACAGTGTCTCGTTGGTGTCCTGCAAATCGCGCAGAAAGGCATATTTGTTGAAGGGAGTCGGCTGTGCCGCCAGGGCCTGCATCCGGCGGTCAATCTGTTGGTCAAGGTTCCCCACATACGGTGGGAGCAAACCGTGCAGATCGAATACGTCGCGTTCGTGATCGGAGAAAGCTGTTCCCTTGTTGAGACGCGGGGAGTTGATTAGATCGTATCCAGAAAGAGAGACCTGAAGGATCATTTCGCCGGGGGCAGCTTTTAAATGCTCGTTCATTTTTCCCTCCGAAATTCGAATGTTCTGTGTCAGCACGGTAATGTTGACCGTGACTCCAGGTCAATTCTGTTCGATCTGTGAATGTGATGCCGAGAGGACGGACGATGGATAAATAATTTTCTCGACGGCGTCTGGCCCGGTTCGCCCAGCGTCGGCCAGCATATAACCATCGTCGCTCGACAACTCACGACGATTCGACTGGCCTTAGATCGCAAACCCGTCGAGCATTCTGGCAAAAAGCGACTCCGTTTAGGGCCTTCTGCTCGCGTCAAGGGGCCGGAATTTGCTGTTCCAGAATCAGGCGCAAGCCGTTCAGAATTCCGGACGGCAGGGCCTGCAGATTCGTCATGTCTTGAGGCGCGAAGCGCTCGCCATATCTCTGATTCAGCAACCGGTACGAAGGAGGCGTCCGGCCGGCCAGTGAGTTGATGGCCGTATTACCCACGATGACGCGCAAGTTGTTTTGCCCGGCGGTGAGAAACCGGGTCACATCGACGGCATACGGAGGACGCCACACGAAACCCGCGCTCTGGCCGTTCACATACACCTCGGCCGCCTCGCGGACGGGCCCTTCAAAATAGGCCCTCATGCTGTGTTGCGGCAGCGGAGTGGGCTCCTCAACCGGCGCCCCCTCCCCGAAATCGAGCACGCCGCTGATTCCCGAGCTCAGCTCTTGGGCCGAAAGATGGAACGCCCTCAGGTAACTCACCTGGCCTGAATAGAACTTGAAAGCCGGGTCCTCGCTCCAGGGGTGAAGCTTGGCCACGGGAATAGTTTGGTCCGCCGCAACGAATGTTGCTATCCAATCCGTTGAGAGGTCGATTGTCCTTGAAACAGCGCGCACTGTCCTGCGCGTGTTCGGATGCTCGATCGCGGAATCCGTGAGGAGGATCAACCGTGACTCGTAAGGATGGAAATCGAGTTTCATCGAGCCGGGATTTTCCACGACGGATACTTCGCCGCTGAATGGGTCCCACCATTCGGCATGCTTGCCAGGGTGGCGGAAGCTGATCTGCACGCGATGCGACTGATTGCTGGTGTTCGCAAGAAAATACAAATCTCCAATCGCCAGCTTTCGATGGATGAACCCGATTCGCGGAGTCTTAGGAGAAAGAACGACGTCTGGAGAGAGATGGGATGCGAGCGAAGCGCCAAGTTGCGTCTCATCCAAAACAAAGTTTCCCGCAGCGCCGGTTGCGCGGAACAGACGTTGCGAGGTTTCGCGAATCCGCCGACCGTCGGCTTCGGCCTCAAGTACACCGGGCGCCGTAGATGGCAACCTGCCGGCGGCGATGACCACGCCGCCGTGCCGCGCATATTCTTCAATTTTCTGGTAGGTCGCAAGGGGAATTCGGTCAACACCGGGCAGAATCAACGCCGCGTACGGCAGGCCGACGATATCGATCGCCTCTGCGTCGATGAAGTCCATGTTGAAGCCGGAGTCGAGAATCTGCTGAATCACAGTATTTATCAGCGGAGTGCTCATCGATTCATCGATGCTGAAATTCGAGACCGCGGTATGGAAGCCGGCGTGGGTTATGAGTGGACTTGTTGAATTGTTTTTCGCGGAGAACGTGGACCAAACATCGTCATTCGGCAAGAGCAAGGCAACATCGTTGGCGGGCTTTCCCTGACGCAGCGCGAAGCTGACGCGCTGAAGATAGCGAGCCAGCTCCGGCATCACAAACGACCACGGGTTGTGCGCATTGAGAGCGGCTGCAGCGTACATGCGCCATCCTGGATGCCCAGCCTCTTCCGGTGAATATGGCCAACCGTGCCCGACCAACTGGTTGATGCCTTGCAAGAAGTGCAGGTCGGCCTCCGCCTTTAGATCCAAAGGCGTGGCGCGAAACGCTGGGGAATGCAGCCACGTCCAAGTTTCCGACGAGATAACTGGACGGCTAAAAAGGTGCCCCGCCGACGCTGCCCAGCGCGTGCCGGAGAATTCTCGCCACATCAGCAAGGATGCCTTGCCTTCGCCCTCTGGAAGGTCCCCGTAACGGTTGCTCGAGAGGGTAACCGGTGGAACGCCGTAAGTCTGCGAGCGAAGCAAAGTGTGGTGCTGTTGAGCCCAAGCCTGCAGCGAGGCAAGGTAACGCTCATTCGCCAGCTCGGTCAGGGTTCTGCCCCAATCATGCCGAACCGAGGCTGTCAGTGGGCCGATATCGCCGACCAGTGCCGGCAAGTAGGGAGTAAGGTCGTATCCTCGTCGCGCGTGGAACTGCTCGATCAGATCACCAGTCCAATTGGACGCGTAGTCCTCCAAGCTATCGCTGAAGACTGCGTGGGGAGGGTTGGTGCCAAATGCTTCCAACAGCGGGTCACCCACGGCGTGAAGATGGGTCTCGATCGCGTCTCGATCGTAGTGGTCGAGTACGAATCCCTCGCCGCCGAGTGCAGGGCGTTTCACCATCATCCCGGTGCGACTGGATATAAACAAAATCACACAGTTCGGGCCTTTTGAGGCGGGGGACGTCCGCAGACGGCCATTTACGATCGGGGACACTTGTTGCGCGTCCTGCAATGAAACATGGCCTGCTCGTAACGGAGCTAGAAAGACGGCGACCACCCGCTCGCCAGTGGAAATGTCGGGAGCGGCGATCGAATCCGCTCCCGGCGGGATTGGGATCGTTTCCACACGCAACTGTCCGGCAGCTTGAACGACCGGTATATGCGGGCCACCAAATGGCCAGCCGCTTCCCAAGGTGATGTCAACGCGCAAGCCAAGATTCCTGGCCGTCGCGGCGGCGAAGCGAAGCGCGTCGAGGTGTTCGGCCGAGAGAAACATCGAGTTGTGGAATCCGCTACGCGGGTCATCGAGAGCAAGGGGATATAGCGTGGCGATCTCGACCCCACCAATGCCTTCCGCTTTCATTTGCTCCAGCTCTCTCTGCAACTCGGGTTTCGTGACTGCAGGGCCAAACCACCACCACCGCATCATGATTCGGCAATCATCCGGAGGATTCGCGAAAGATTTCTCCAGAAGTGCCAGTTCGCGGTCTTGCCGCGTGCCGACTCTGGAGAGTTGCACGAGTCCAAACAGAAGAATGAAGATCGCTTGCTTGCAGATGAGGCCGCGATTGCGCATAGCCGGTTTGAGATCTCGTCTCGAGCCGGATTCTACTCTGGCTTGCGCAGTCGGGGCACCCGAAACCTCGAATCAACAGGTAGCGATCGCGTGAAGAAGTTGAGGCGGGATCGCGGTCCTCGATTGGCCGAAAACGCCTTGTGCTTAAGTTAGAAGGCGAAATAGGCGTATTCGACGGCGAAGTCGAGCCGTCGGCCCCAGAGGTTCGCAACATCCCCGAGCGCCACCGTATCGAGTCGATGACCGAGGAGGCGCTACGCTGCGCCGAGCTTGACCGGCGCGGTGTCTCGCCCAGGCACCACGTCGAGCTGCAATGCCGGATCGGCGGCCGGCACGTAGGTCACCGGCAACCCCAATTCGCGTCGCACGATGTTGCAACCTTGTGCTATCGCGCTCGCCTTGTAGAAGGCGATGTCGCGGTTGCAGCCCTGGCGACCGAAGCCACAATCGCTCGACACAATCAGGCGTTCAGGCGGGATGTACTTCAATGCCTTGCGGATTTCGGCGGCAGTGTCTTCCGGCCGATCGGCCTGGAGAGTGCGATGGCTCACGGCGCCGATGCAGATCTTCTTCTTTAGATCGTCTCTGAAAGGCTCGAACAACTCGAGATCCTTCTGGTTGCGGTCCTTCATCTCCAGCGTCCACACGTCACCCCGGCAGCGCTCCAGATATATCTCGATCGATTTGGCGTAGCTCGTATCCTCCATCACGCGCTGCATATTGGGGTTACCCCAACAGGTGTGGATCCAAAGCTCCACATCGTCTAGCCCCTGGACCTCGCGGTTGAACGCCTCGATCATAAATTTCACTTCCTCGTGATCTTTGCCGTAGGTGTTCGCCATGAAGTGAAACGTCGGCTCCTCGACCTGAATGCAGCGGCAGCCGGCGTCGCGCAGCGCAAGTAGTTCCTTGTTCATCGCCGCCGCCATATCCCAGATCACTTGGCGCTTGTCTTTGTACTTGGGTGTATGGATGTCCAGGAAGAGCGCCATCACCTGCGAGCAGCAGGTGCCGAACTTGACCGGCTTGCGGGTCCTTGCCTGCGACATGCGCCACAACTTCGGATAATCAAGTGGCCGGTGCTCGATCTTGTCGACGACGTGCGGCCAGCGCCAGCCCGTATAGATTTCGTTTAACAGCGTACCGGGCGGATAGTGCAGCCATGGCGCGGTCGTCTCCTCCGGTTGCAAATGGTCGCCTTCGAATCCGGCCCAGCGCTGCAGAGGATAGTGGTGCCACGCGCGGCCAGCGAAGTCCTCGTCGAGGTGAAAGTCGCCGTGGGTGAGTATGTCCAGGCCGGCACGCTCCTGATCACTCACCACCACCGCCAGGGCGTCTTGAAACTTCTCGCGAAAGCGGACATCGAGCATGCAGGTGTCGAGCGGGCGACCCCACATGCTCACATCGAACCAGCGCGGGCGCGGAAACGAGCCCGTGACCGTGCTGGGAAGAGTCAGATCGGCGGTGACGGTGAACATGGATTCCTCCGCCCGGCATTGTACTTCCACTCGTGTTCGGCCTGGGAGTCAATGCTCCCGAGGTTACAGCGGCTTCGATTAGGTCCGACTCGTCGACCCAACCGGCAGGGATTTCGTGGAAATTTCGAAATGGGGGCGCGATCGCGTCCCTCGGAGATCGATCCATCATTTGCCGACCGATAGACGAGCGCGACATCGCCGCAGTCGCGGTCCGCGCATGGAGTGAGGATGGACACGCCGGGGAGGACTATGTCCTGACCGGCCCTTAATCGCTGAGCCAATTCGAACAAGTGTCCGCCATCGGCCAGGTGATCGGCCGCTCGCTGCGCATCGAACAGATCTCGCCAGACGAGGCGCGGCGTGCGCCGTGCAAAGCCCATCTCACCAGTTATCTCGAAGTGCGACTTCCCACCCGAATCGCCCAGGGCAAGTGGGCGCGTCCGAACCGCGTGCCCTCGGGTACGAACGTCGCGACTTCATTTCCCAGTTAAGGAGATCAAACCGGGCAAGTCAACGCACTTCCGAGAAAGTCCTTGCGAGGCGTTCCCGGTAATGATATTCTTGTGGAAGGTTCGTCCCCGCAACCTTCGATTGCTTCTGGAACAGAAGCAGCTGGAGACTTCTCAAATGAAGCTTATCCTCCCGAAGTTCTCCGCGAGTGTGTGTCTTTTCACCCTGCTGGCGGCTCCCGCTGGCGTATTTGCCGGAGACCGGCACGACCGCGACGACAAGGACAAGAATCGTTACGCAGTTCCCGAGCCCAGCACCTTGGTCATGACGCTTGTCGGAATGGGTCTCGGCGTCGGTCTGGTGATCGCGGGACTTCGCCGCAATCGCAGCACCTCGGCGGCATAGACAAGCTCTTCTGAGCGCAAGGTCCCTTGGCCTAAAGTGGTCTCTCCCTGAGGAAGGCTCCTTCCGTCAGATAAACCTCGTCGCGTCGCGGAAATAACAAATGTCCGGTGAACCTAAGATGGACGCGATCCCAATATCATGTTCATCTAATTTGTGTCGTGTCATCCTGCCTGGCGAAGGACCTCAACCCCGTCCTCAAAATCAAACGCGATGTTACTCGGTCGACCTCAAAACGAATAGCCTCGCGCCCAGCGTTTCAACCCATCAATTGGCTGTCATCGCGACGGCCGATGCCGCGTAACCCACACCGACGACGGAATAACGCCTTAGCACTTACGCCAACGAAACACGCAAATCACACTGTAGAAATGTAACCGTAATCCGGCGCGTCCCAAACTCGATCATGCCCACGACCGCGGTTTTGGTTCAGGATTGCGACGGACCGATCACATCCAGTCCCTTGTTTCATGTCTCGCTGGCGCAAACCATGACCGACCTGACGGAATGCCAGCGCTTGCGTTACCTGGTATTCAACTGCGAAATGGGGGAAGGCCTAGCCACCTCGGAGCGCAGCGGCCTCGACCGCGACCACTTCGACTGGGTCTGCGATCACATAATGGTTCGCGATATCTCCTCGGGCCGTTTGGTGGGCACCTACCGTATGCAGACCGGCTACCGCGCCAAGGGAAATCTTGGCTATTACAGCGAACAACTTTTCGACCTCAGCCCGTTCGAGCCGATTCGCGGCGAAACTCTTGAGTTGGGCCGCGCTTGCGTCCACCGCGGCTATCGCAACACGACCGCGCTTTCCATGCTTTGGAAAGGTATTGCGTCCTACGCTGCCCTCTGCAACGCGCGCTATCTGGTTGGGTGCAGTTCGATCACTTCACAGGACGAGAACGAAGGCCTGGCCCTTTACGAGGCGCTCAGACAGAAATACCTGGTCGAGCCTTCGCTGCGCACGCAACCCAAACCGGCCTTTCGCTGCAAAGACAGCGGCGTAACCGTCGAGGCCCCGCGCCCGCCGCGACTTTTCCGCGCCTACCTCGACAATTCCGCGCGCCTGTGCGGACCGCCAGCCATCGACCGGGAATTCAAGACGATCGACTTTCTGACCCTGATGGATTTGCAGGAATTGCCCGACCGCGTGCGCACCCGGTTCTTCTAAGCTACGCCGGCGGATTCCACCCAGGGCCAGTAAGCTTGCGGCCCTCCTCGACGCGCCAGTGGACGTATTCGTTGAGCTGCTTGCCATGCGTGGCGATCATATCCCCGAAGGCCAACTCGGTTGACCAGTGGCGCCATGCCATGAAGCACTCATTCGCGTCGCTGAACTCCGGCTCAGCAAATTGGCTGCCAAACGGATCAATCGATATCGGCGAGTGGTGATCGTAGCCCGCCGAACGCCGAGGAAAAAGACGCAATCGCTGACGTTGCGAGCGACGGGTCCTGGAACCGACAGCGTAAACCAACCGAAATGGGTGGGTGCGTTGGAAACGCGTGCCGGCGAGGGCCACATGCCAACTACAGTTGCGAGGATTGCGCAGCGAGCCCCCATATCGCTGCCCTCGGTTTGGGGCTTTGCCGGCGACCAGCTATCGGGAGTTCATCCGGCAAGAAGGGCGCCACCGCTGCCGAAACAGCTGCATTTCATGACGAGTTTTAATGCCTCCCTGCGCGGGATCTTCTTTGTCGTGTGACTCCGTTCGACTGCGCTTAACTTCGTGGTTGTGGTGCGCCGGCCGAAAGGAGTCCTCGTCCAAGTGAGAGCGCTTTTTCTCCCTGGGCCGAGTCGGAGAGCCGCCCACGGGCAAACTCTCGTGTGCCGCCGCCCTTGCCGCCAAGCTGCTGAAGAACCTGCTTCAGCAGACTGTTCATATCCTGGCCTGCAGAAGGATGCTGCGCGAAGAACAATTCACCGCCGGAAATTCGCGTCAACAAAGCAATTGTTTTTTCCGATTTCGCAAGTTCGCTCGCAAAATGACCCAAATATTCCGGTTGCGCATCTTCGGGAAAGACGCGAGCGATAACGCGCACGCCGTTGGGCCCGGGCAACACTGCTTGCAGTGTCAGCGCGCCTTCCGACTCCGCGAGCCGCTGCAAAACTTCGCGATACTGTTTGAATCGCGCATCCCGCTCAGAAACGGCGCGATCCGCCGCTTCGGGAACTTCGTCGGTGGCGCAACCTAACTGTTCGGCCGCGCGCCGCAGCAGCAGAAAATCTTTGCGGGCGCTGCGCTCGGCGCGACCTCCACACACAAACTCCACGCGCCAGTCCTGCCGCATCTTGGTGCAACGGCGCACCAGCATCATGCCGATCTGCGCGGTGTGCTTCACGTGCGTCCCGCCGCATGGCTGCAAATCCGCTCCTTCGATTTCGATGGCGCGCAGAATTCCCTGCCGATCGACCTCCTTGCGCACGCCCATTTCCGCGAATTGTTCCGCCGTGCCGTACCGCACTGTGACCCGACGGTCGTCGAAGATCACCTGGTTCGCAACACGCTCCGCGCCCTCAAGAATCGCCTCCGAAGGTTCGTCGCCGCGCAAATCGATGGTGCTGATCTCGTTACCGAGATGGAACGAAACGGTCGGACGCCCGAAACGCTCCTGAAACATCGCCGAAAGCAGATGCTGTCCGGTGTGCTGCTGCATGTGGTCGAACCGCCTGGTCCAATCGACACATCCATGCACCGTTCCCAGTCCGACCTGTCTGTCAACGATGTGCACGATCTCGTTTCCCTCATCGCGCACCTCGAGCACATTGGCTTCGCCAAGCTTGCCAAGGTCATAGGGCTGGCCGCCGGAGGTTGGATAGAGCGCTGTGGCGTCGAGGACGACTTCCCACGCTGTGTTGGCTTGATGCACGACAGGTTCGCAGCTCAACACTTGCGCGGTGAAGTCCCGCGCAAACGAATCGTCGTAGTAGATCCGTCGGGTCGCCATCGGTTCTCAGCCTTGCAGCGCCCGTTGCCACGCTTCGGCGTATTTGTAGCCGGTTCCCGTATTGAACAGCACAACCGTTTCTTCCGGCTTGATCCAGCCCGAAGACGCCAGCTTGCGGGCGGCGCTCACCGTCGCCGCGCCTTCTGGCGCCGCGAAAACCCCCTCTTGCAACGCCAGTTCCTTCCCTGCCTCCAGCATTTCGTCGTCGGTCACGGTCAAAGCTGTCCCCTTCGTCTGCTTCAGCATACGCAGAATCAACAGATCGCCCAACGGCCCAGGAACGCGCAACCCTGACGCCATCGTCGCCGCATGGGGGAAGAAATCCGCCTTATCGCGATGTGCCTCCCACGCCTTCGCGATCGGCGCGCATCCTTCCGCTTGTACCGCTGCCATGCGCGGCCGGTCGGCCCCGATCCAACCCATTTCCTGCATCTCGTCGAACGCCTTGCACATGCCGATCAATCCCACACCGCCGCCGGTAGGGTACAAAATCACGTCGGGCAATTTCCCGCCAAACTGCTCCCACAATTCGTAACCCATCGTCTTCTTGCCTTCAACGCGATACGGTTCCTTCAACGTGGACACGTCGTACCAGCCTTCCGGCCCCTTGTTCTCTGCGACGTACTTGCCGCAATCGGAAATCAGCCCATCAATCTTGATGACTTTCGCCCCAAAGGCTTGGCACTCCATGATATTTGCCACGGGCGTATCCGACGGCATCACGATCACCGCTCCGAGACCCGCTGCGGCCGCGTATGCCGCCAACGCGCCGCCCGCATTCCCAGCCGTTGGCGCGGCCAACGTTTTGGCGCCGAGTTGCTTTGCTCGCGTCACCGCCGCCGTCATCCCTCGCGCCTTGAACGAGCCGGTGGGGTTCAGACCCTCGTCTTTGACGTACAGACGCTGCAGCCCCATCGATGCACCCAGTCGCGGAGCAGCCAGCAGGGCCGTCATGCCCTCCCCCAGGGTAACCGGTTCCCCTTCCGGCAGAACCTCCGCATAACGCCACAATGTCCGCGAACGGTTCACCAGATTATTGAGACTGAGCGTGGCGGCAGCTTTCTTTAGGTCGTACTTTGCGAACAGTGGTTTGCCGCAAAGACACACGTGCTGTTCGACGCCCGCATCAAATTTCTTGCCGCAATTGGTGCATTCCAGTTCGAGAACATTGGTCGCCATGGTCATAAGCAGTCGAGTTTATCACACGCAATTTTTGGCTATTCCCGGGAACGCCATCCTCCTGAATGACATCCGTGGTCCCGCCAATCGGCAGATTGGCGTTCCCCGTTGTCGGCTTCGCAACCATGGCCGCTAACCCCAAAACATGCGGTGTTTCACGTTACAATAGAGCTTGTGACTGTGCGTCTGATCGCCCTCGATATCGACGGCACGCTGCTCGACAGCCGGTGGAAATTGCCGGAGGCGAACCGCGCGGCCATCGCTGAGGCGACCCGCCGAGGCATTGAGGTCGCCCTGGTGACCGGCCGGCGCTACGATTTCGCTATGCCCATCGCCCGTGAAGTCGATTCCCCGCTTACGATGATCGTCAGCAACGGAGCGCTGGTCCGCACCTTCGACGGCAAAACGCACTTGCGTCACCTGCTGCCCGTGGCCACCGCGGGACGCATCCTCGAGCTCACAAAACCGTGGCGGGAAGGCGCGGGCGTAGTCTTCGATCGGCCTCGGGAAAATCAGGTCATGCTCGAGTTTCTCGAAACGGACGATCCGATTCGCCAGGCCTACTACGCCCGCAACCAGGAGTTTCTGGGCCGCGCCCGGCCTCTGGAAAGCTGCCTCACCGAGGATCCCCTCCAGGTATTGCTCTCCGGCAAGGTACAACCGATGCGCGAAGCGGAAGCATCTCTCCGGTCGGCCCCGTTTGCGGTGGAGTTTGGGCTTGCGATCACCGTCTACGAGAACCGCGATTTTTCGATGATCGACGTGATCCATCCGGATTGCTCGAAAGGCTCCGCGCTCGCGGAATGGGCGGCGTTGCGCGGATTTGCACGTGAAGATGTCATGGCCATCGGCGACAATCACAACGATCTTGAGATGTTGTCGTTCGCGGGAATTCCGGTGGTGATGGGCAACGGAGTTCCCGAGCTGAAGAATTTCGGCTGGCACGAAACCGGAACGAATGATGAAAATGGCGTAGCTGTAGCCATCGAGCAGTTCGCACTGCGCGAGGCCGCTTCGTGCGCGTGAGGCGCCCTATTCTGCTGTTTGCGGCGACGCTGGCGGCAGCCGCTGCCCCGGTTCGCGCGGAATACTTTGTGCTGCGCGGAGGCCAACGGCTTCACATCACGGGTTACCAGCTCCTCGGCGACAAATACCGCCTGCAAATGGAGGGTGGCTTTGTCGAAGTACCCGCCGAGAACGTCACCGCCATCGAGCCTGAGGATGTTTTTAGCTCCGCGACGCCGGTGGAAACCGCGAAGGCTCCCTTTCGGAATTTGATCGAAGATGCGGCCGCGCAATACGGCGTGGACGCCGATCTCATCACCAGCGTCATCTCCGCCGAGTCCAATTTCAATCCCAAGGCCATTTCGCGCCGCAACGCCCGCGGACTGATGCAGCTCCTTCCTGAGACTGCGGCGCGCTTGGGCGTGCAAAATATCTTCGATCCTCAGGAAAACATCAACGCCGGCACGCATTATTTGCGCGATTTGCTGCTGCTCTACAAGAACGATCTGGCCTTGACCTTGGCGGCCTACAATGCGGGCCCGCAACGCGTGCAGCAGTACGGACGGATTCCCCCGTTTGCAGAAACGCAGTCGTACGTGCGACGCGTTCGTACTACTTATGCCAAGCGCAAATCGGGTGTCCCTGGCGGCAAGGCTGCGAATGCGGCGCCCGCTGCCTCGACGACCGCGGCCAGCGTTGCTCCTGCGGGTCTGTAATCCAAATCATCAAGTTTGAGGTCGGGCTGGAGTTCAGATCTTCGCCTATCCTCGCCGGATAGGCTCAGGATGAGAATCGGTCCCTCTTAGCGTCCGTCAAGGGGCTTTGAAATGCGTCCATCGGGAGAGTGGCGTTTCTCGCGATGGTTAGGGGCACGCAAGGACTACTGCTGCGGTGGGCTATTCGGGGCGAGCGGCGGCATTTCCGGCGTCGGATTGTTCGGGTTAGGAGTGGGTTGCGAGCCGGCGGGATTCTGACCGGGTTGCGTGCCAGCCGGATTCTGGGCCGGTTGTCCGATGGCCTGGCCGAACCCTTGCCCAAATCCCTGACCTGGCGGCACCGGCGCGCCGACCTGACCTCCCGCAGCGCCGCCAATGCCCATCACGTCCTTCGATGGATCCCAGATAAACTCGAACAAATGGTAGTTGGTTGCTTTTTCGTAGACGATCACCGACTTGCGATCGATTTTGCTGCCGATCCCGATGATATTGCCGCCGATGATGGTTGAAGGATCGGTGTCGGACGGCGTCGGCGAGGTCGGGTTCGACATCGTGCCGCTGCTGCCAATTCCGGAAGCACCATTCTGCGCGGTGCCGGGCTGCGACCCGAACGCACTGCCCCCACTACTCTGTGGTCCGAACGCGCTGCCTCCGTTTTGCGAGCCGAAAGAACCTCCTCCATTTTGCGGCCCAAATGCGCTGCCACCACCCTGCGATCCGAACGCACTTTGCGAGGTGTTCGGGCCTTGCGTCCCGCCCTGGCTGGCCAGTGCCCCGGCTGGCGTGCCGATTTGCCCCGGGCCGCCCTGCAGCGTCTGCGGTGGTTTCAGGCTGCCGATAAGCTGGCCTGCAGGCCCAACGTAGATCAACCGCCAGGAGCCGTCTTCCTTGTTCATCGGATCCTTGTAGGCTTGGCGAAGGAAGCGCAGGGAACCGGTTTTAGGCTTGGTCAAATCGTCGAGCGAGGTGGGAAACTTGCCGTTCTTGCGGTAATACAGCTTGATGGCGCGGATGTATTGCTTGCCGCGCCAGATCATTTCTTCTTCCTGCTCGCGTTTGCGCTCGGTGCGAACCGAGGGCGCAGCCACGATCGTGGCCAAAAGCATCAGCGTGGTCAGGAACACCACCAGTAACAGCGCGTATCCTCGCTCCGCGCGATTTCGGCCCGCTGTCCCGGATCGTCTTCTCATGAGGCCGGCGCCGTGACAGGCTCTTCGGTCAGCGCCGTGGAACCGCGGCGGCCGCTGGCAATTTCTTCAAAATCCAGATTGGCGTTTCCGATCTTCACGACACGATATTTCCCGAGCAGGGTATCCCCCTCGGCCACGATGTAAATCTGGTCGCCATCGCTCAAAAACGCGCGCTTTGCGGTTCCGTTGGGCACCGTGCCATACCCGAAAAATTTCACGTTGCCCGGAAGCGACGGCGGGGGCGGCGGAGGCAGCGGCATAGGACCTTGCGCCGTACGACGTGCCTCTTTTTGGATCACTACGGGAGGCGGCGGAGCCAGCTCACTGAATAGATCGCGGCCAGCGCTCTTGTATTCCGTTTTGCGACTGGCTGCCTGTTTCTCACGTTGCAGCGCCGGATTTTCCACGGCCAGGGGCTTATAAGCCAGCTCGCCAACCTGTAAGGACGAAGTCGTCGATGCCGAACTCTCTCGCCGCTCGAGATACCACACGAACGCGGCGAGAGCGATCAACGCAACGAGCAAGATTCCTTTGGTCTGTTCTTTCATCACGTGGTCCGGAAATACGTTTTGATGTGCATGGAAACCCGTACTTCGCCGCGACCAGCCTGTTGCCCTTCGTCAGCTTTCCCCTGGAGCGACTCCACGGCATAGACGTTGCTCGCGCGCTGCAGACCGTTCAAGAAATGCACGACACCGGAATAACTTCCGGTGACCACGGCCTCGATGTCCACCTGTTCCAGGTCCCGACCCTTGACCTCGCTGTGCTGGAAACTGCTGCTCTCCAACTGCAGGCCAGCTTTGTTCGCGATTGAACCAAGCTCGGCGCTCACCGCCGAATAACCGGTGCTCGCAGGATAGAGAGATTCTTCAAACTGGTCGCAATCCTTCTGGATCGCGGGGATCTTCTGGCGAATGTCCTGCGCCCTGGCGATGTCGGCGCGCAACAGATCGCGGTTCCGCGTCAGGATGACCAGATCCTCTTGGGGCCGCCGCGCCGACGATAGGTTCCAGCCGTAAACCACAAGGGCGATATCGGCGGCAACCAGGGCCACCACCCCGAACAAAATGGCGCGTCTCTCCAGTATGAAATCGTGTCGCATCAAGTCCTCGAATAAATCGCTGTAAGCTCGAAATCCACGCGATCTGTATTTCCAGCAGAAGGAGTAGAAATTTTCTCGTTGACCAACACGACGTGAGTGAACGACGAAGACTTTTCCAAGGCGTTCATAAATTTAAGCTTCGCCTCGTCATTTGTCGCCCCGAGCACCAGCTTCACTTCCACGAGACCTTTCTCGTGTTTCGGCTGGATGCTTACCACCCGCACGCCGGCGGGCAGGATTTTCTCGAGATCCATGAACATCTGCGTCCAGTTCAGACTCTGCTCGTCAATCAAAGTGTTCAGAAACGCGGAGCGCTCGTGGAGTTCGGCGTTGGCCGGCCGGTTAAAAAATTGCTCCAGGTCGCGTCGCTGCTGTTCGAGCGTAACCATCTCCAGCCGGATTTTCTCCACTTGCTCCCGCAGCGACGCGTCTGCTCGTCGGACGGAGTAAACGTGCCAGCCGAGTCCCAGGAAGAACAGGCCGGCAACCACGCCGATGGCGCCCGCGGCGGCCAGAAATCTGCGGTGCGTTTGAAGGGGCTTGGTTGATAGGTTTAGCCTGGCTTTCATTTTCCTGCGCCTTGATTCCCTTCTACTTTCGGTTCCAGCTAGCTGCGGTGCAACATCCAGCCTACTAGCCCGTCCGCTTCGCGATCCGCCAACGCCTGGGCGTCGTCAGGTATGCGTCCTTCGGAAACCGCCGAATACAGCAACGAGCGGACCTCACACTTGAATTCATCTTCGAGAGGGCCCACAAAATCGGGCAGCCGGTGGCCGAGGCCTGCAACGCGCACTGACTGGATGCCTTCGCGCCAGGTGTCCTGATAATACGCTGCCACGGGAAAAATCTCTTCGAGCAGCATCTGGGGCGTAAGGTCCACGTTTTGCGCCGGTAATTCGGTGCAGCGATAACCGCAGAGAACACCCTCCCTCACGATCGCAGTAGTAAGGGCCAGGCCCGAAACGCGCGCCAGCAACGTGGGATGCCGGTCATCCAACAAGGTAATCGCGGCGAGCGACGAGCTCATCACGACTCCGGGGTACAAACCAACACCCTCCACCAAAGCCTCGTACTCGCGCACTATCCGCAGCCGCGCCAGCGCGGTCACCACATCCACGCCGTCTTCGCGCGGGGCCTGGCGCATGTAGGAGATCACCGTTTCGTCGGCCTCGAATGGCACGCTCTTTTTCAGTTTCCAGCGCAGCATCGGCTCCGCTTCCTGCGGCGAACGTGGAAACTGCTCGAAATGCTGCACAAAAACGCGGATGACCGGATCGGGCACCAGCACGGCTATATCTTCGTCCTTGGCACGCAGCTTCGACATCACGGCGGCAATGGAGTTCCGCACGGCGGTGGCGTCCACGATGTTGGTCTCTACGGCCGAGGGCATCAGAGCGCCGTTGGGCAGGGCTTCGATGGCGTAGTCGTCCAGTCCGCCCGTCCTGGTCCAGCGAGCGGCGGCGAGGCGGTCCTGGGAAATCTCCAGAGCCAAAGGCGGATGCGGCATGGCTTCGAGCCAACGCGCAACCTTGCGCGCGAGTTCGCTCTGGTAGATTCCTTGGCGGAATGTGGCGCTACTGTTCAACGAAGGTCACCTTGTTGATTTCTTTTACGCTGGTGATGCCGGCGCGAATCTTCGCCAAGCCGCTTTCGCGCAGCGTGGTCATGCCTTCTTCGCGAGCGATGCGCTTGATTTCCGAAGTGGGACGGCGGTCTACGATCATTTCGCGGATCCGATCGGTCAGATCGAGCAATTCACAGATCGCGGTGCGGCCATGGTATCCGGTCCCAGAGCATTCAAGGCATCCGACGCCTTCCACCAGTTGCGCACCGGCCCAGCTTGCCGGATCGAGGCCGGCTTCCTGGAGCTCGGTGGAAGAAAACTTCTTGGCGCGTTTGCAATTCGAACAAACGACGCGCACCAGGCGCTGCGCCATGATGCAATTCAGGGCCGACACAAAGTTGTACGGCTCGACGCCCATGTTGATGAAGCGCCCGATCACGTCGGTGACGTTGTTCGCGTGCACGGTGGTGAAGACCAAGTGGCCCGTGAGGGCGGACTGGATGGCGATCTGCGCGGTTTCCTGGTCGCGGATTTCGCCGACCATTATCTTGTCGGGGTCGTGACGCAGAATGGAGCGCAAGCCGCGGGCGAAGGTCAGTCCCTTTTTCTCGTTTACGGGAATCTGCGTGATGCCGCGGAGCTGATACTCCACCGGATCTTCGATGGTGATGATCTTGTCTTCGTCGCTCTTGATTTCGTTGATGGCGGCGTACAGCGTGGTGGTCTTGCCCGAACCCGTCGGTCCCGTCACGAGCACCATGCCGTAGGGCTCGCGGATATACCGGCGGAATTTGCGCATCTCTTCGCCGGAAAAACCCACAACATCCAGGCTGAGGCTCTGAAATTTCTCGGAAAGCGTCTCCTTGTCCAGAACGCGAAGCACGGCGTCTTCACCGTGGCTGGCCGGCATGATCGAAACGCGCAGGTCGATGAAGCGCCCTTTGTATTTAACACGAAAGCGGCCGTCCTGCGGCACGCGGCGTTCCGCGATGTCCAGATCGCTCAAGACCTTAATGCGCGAAATTACCGTGGAATGCCATTCCTTGGCGATCGGCTGCATGGCGTGCTGCAAGACGCCGTCAATGCGGTACTTGACCGCCACTTCGGCATCCCGTGCCTCGATGTGAATGTCGCTCGCTCTGCGCTCGAGTGCGGTGAAGATGATCGTTTCCACCAGGCGGACAACCGGGCTGACCGCGGTATCTCGCGTCAGGCGGTCGCCGGAAATTGTCTCGTCGCTTTCTTCTTCGTCTTTCCCCACCTGCAGCGTGAACGCTTCCGTCGCTTGTTCCAGCACCCGCTGTGACTGCTCGGTGCGCTTCAGCAAATCGCTGATCTGCCGGGGTGTGGCCACCTTGATGGCCAGCTTCTTGCCCAAAAGCAACGGCAGCTCATCGCTCAGCAAGACCTGGCTCGGGTCCGCCACGGCAATGGACAGCAGGTTGTTCTGCAATTCCAGTGGTACGAAGTTGTAACGGAACATCAGGTCAGCCGGAATGGTTCGGAACAGTTCAGGATCGATGCGCTGCTCGCGAAGGTCGACAAAGCCGCAACGGTACCGCTCGGCGAGTTTCCGCGATTGCTCGCGTTCGGCTTGCTCGTCGGTCGGCAAGGCCAACCCTGTCATTACGTTCGAATGCTGATCGGTGAGTGCCATGGATCCCTTACTTGCTTATCCCCGAGGTCGAAAGCGAAAAAATCGGCAGATAGAGCGAAATCAGAATGAATGCGACCAGCATGCCCATGAAAATCAGCATGACCGGCTCGATCAACGAAACCATCGCGCCAAGTTTCAAGTTCACTTCGTCTTCGTAAAACTCCGCCACGCTGGTCAGCATGGGTGCCAGGGCGCCGCTTGACTCGCCAACTTCAATCATGTCCAGCGCCATGACCGGCATCACGCGGGTCGCGGCCAAAGCGGCGTGCAGCGACTCCCCTTCGCGGACCATCTGCGTTGCCTGCGACACCGTGCCGCGCACCAACTTGCTGCTGATGGCGTCCGAGGCCGTTTGCAGCCCCGCGACCAGGGGAGTGCCGCCGGTGAGCAGCGTTGCCAGCGTTCGCGAAAACTGCGCCACCTGAAACTTCAACAAAGTGTCGCCGACTACCGGTATGCGGAACTTCAACCGGTCAAACGCCACTCCACCCTCTTCGGTGCGCGACCAGAAGTATATCGCCACAATGAGAACCAGTATCGCGGCAATGACTCCCAGGAACACGTAACGATAATCAACCGTGAGGGCAATCAGGAGTTGCGTTGGTCCCGGAAGTTCCACATGCAGGTCACGGTACAGCAGCGCGAACTTCGGGATCACCGCGGTCACCAGATAACTCACAATGACGGTCGCCACGATGATCAGCAGGGCCGGATACATCAGCGTCGCCAGGATTTTCTTGCGCACGCCGGTGCTGACCTTCTGGTAGGCAATGTAATAGTCCAGAACGCCAGAAAGATTTCCGCTCTTCTCACCCGCCAGAATCGCGGTCGAATAGACTTTTGAGAAAACCCCCGCTTCGGTAACGGACTCGGAGAGGGACTTCCCTTCCCGCACCCGGTCGCGAATTTGAGAAATGACGGGCCGAAGTTTTGGCGAGGAGGCGCGGTCGGCAAGCAAGTCCAGTGCGCGGAGAATCGGCAAGCCGGCCTTAATCAGCGTGTTGAATTGCTGGTTCAGGATCAGGAAATCGGTGCCGCCAATGGTCCGCCCGCTCTGCCGACGCATCCCGGAGAGCAAGCCGCTTCTGTTCTGCACGGAGTACACGTACAGACCCCGGTCCACCAGCTTCTGGCGCGCTTCCGCCAGGGTGCCAGCAGCCTCGACGTGCGAAAAAACTCGCCCGTTAGCATCCGCAACGCGGCAAACAAACTCCCCCATACGCCCCAGTTTACCTCAAGTAAGTGATATGCAGGGAGGTGGCGAAGGGTTGGCCGTAGCTTGTACGTAACACTCCTATTTGCGCGGCTCTGCAGCTTCGACCTGCTTGGAAAGGTCATTTTACAGCGGCGTCTCCCGACGGTAATTCTCCGTTCACAATCGCAACCCCTGCCGGAACATCGAACCGGAACAATGCATCCGGCACGGGCGGGTTCATGCGCCAGTTCTCGAACCGGAATTCCACCTGGACGCCACCGCTCTGACGCACCAGGAGACGCGAAAGTTCGCCGGTTTCGCCCACGATTTCAAAGAACACCGTATCGCCTTGGCCCCCTGCCGGCGATGCCGGGGAATCCGCTTCCTGGGCATCCTCCTCTGAAACCTTTCGCGCAGAAACTGCGCCGCCGGCTTCGGACCCGCGGACCTGGCACCGCAGCACTACGTTTCCTTCCGCCGTGGGTTTTTCGCTATGGTCCAGCTCTACTCGCGCGCACACCCGCGACACCTTCATCTCGCCCGCAAGCAGCGCCAGCGGCGTCCGCCAATCGGCGCTCTGTTTGGCCGGTACGCGAGTCACGGTATAGTCGCTGGGGACGTAGAACCAGGCGGTCTTGCCATCGACCAGGAACAGATCGCGCTCCGGGGCCTGGTATTCCCAGCGCATCTTGCCCGGCCGGCGGAAGTACGCGATCCCCGCTTCGCTCCTTACCGCTTGTCCGTTTTCGATGTAGCGCTCGAGGAACGTGGCTTGTAGGGTTTTCTCAGCGCGGTATCTTGCTTCGAATTTCTTGACGTAGGCCGCGGCATCGCCGGAGGAAGGCAGGGCGAGCAGGTGAATCCATAAAAACGCCAGTTGCACAAACACCAGCTGATACTACCACCAAGCTGGCGGATGGGAGCTACTGGAGCGCAGGGTCGGTCGCCGATGCAGTAGCGGTCAGGTTGTAATGCGTCTGGTTTTGCTGATCCGAATAGAAGCTACGCTGCCCGGTAACTCCGCGCGTAATCGGGTCGGCGTTGATCTTATAGCCCTCGGAAGGCACATCCGTGGCGTTTTGAACGTACGTAAACATATATCCGCTTTTCGTTCCAGAGGCCAGGACGCTGTCGATATAGTTGGATGCAGCTGGACCCAAATCACTCAGCAGAACCGAAAACCCGATCATCGGATTCGCTGACGAATACGTTATTTCAGCGGTGTTGATCGAATGGATCGAGGACACTGCCGACGCTTCGTTAGCGGCCATCTTGGCGTGGATGAAGTTGGGGATGGCTATCGCCGCGATGATCAGAATGATGGCGACGACGATGAGCAGTTCGATCAACGAAAAGCCTTTCGAGCATTTCGCCCGTGACTGGCTGTCTCCGTATTGGATGGCTTTTCTCATCGTAGCTCATTTGCGCCTGCTCTGATTTTGATCTTCGTCTCGTGTAGCAAAACTTCCTTGGTGCCGAAGCGTTCTGCTAAAGGAAAGGGGGAGCCGTGGGGCTCCCCCCGATTTCGAACGAGTTTCCGTTCAGCTTACTGCAGGGCCGGGCTGCCGCCCGCGCCAGTGACGCATCCCGCGCCGGCGAGGTTGTACTGAATGACGCCGGTTTGGCTGGAGCAGAACTGACGTTGACCCGTGGTGCCCACCGTGGAAGGCGTTCCCGCGGAGGTGTACGTATCGTTCAAACCATCAGCGCCCTTAACCGGGGCATAGGTGAACGTGTAGCCGCTCTTGGCGCCGCCTGCCAGCACGTTGTCGATGATGCCCGTGCCGCCTGCGCAGATGGCTCCGGTGTTCAGCTCGACCAGCGTCGCGGAATACCCAACTGCTGGGCACGACGCGGCGTAGTTCACTTCACCGGTGTTGATGGTGCGAACCGAACCAACCGCCGACGCTTCGTTGGCGGCCATTTTCGACTTGATGAGGTTCGGGATGGCGATAGCCGCGATGATCAGAATGATCGCCACGACGATCAAAAGCTCGATAAGAGAGAAACCCTTCTGCTGCTTCTTCATGCCTGTCTCCTTGAGAGGTTTTTGTAAGTGCCAGAGCACGGCGTACACTAGGGCAAGGCAGAGGCCATTCGCCAAACCAGTGGTACCAGTGGCTGGAACCAGCTTAACTCATTGAAAATTTGGTGTTTAGGGCCAATGCCGGACGCCGTGCCCTGCGGCTCGAGACCCCACACACTCCGGGCCCCCGGAAATGACGCTTTTTGTCAACCGAAAAACGACCAAAACAGGCAAAGGGCCCTCGGATTGCCCGAACGTCCCCTCAAGCCAGCCCCATGGGTGCAAAGAGCTCCCCTATGGGCATCAGACACTACAAATTGTGCTTTTTCGCGTAGTGACGGAACGACCGGTAACTGATGTTCAGCAAATTGGCTGCTTGGGTGCCCACTCCATTCGCTCGTTCGAGCGCGCACTGCAAGTAGCGGCGTTCGGCCTCGGCGATTTCTTTCTCAAAGTCGACTCCGTCCGCAGGAAAAGCCGCCGCGCCATTTGGCCCGGAGAGTGCCGGATTTCCGGAATACCCCGCGATTCGGTCCGGTAACACCCGCAGGGTAATCTCACCGGTCGTTTCGAGCGCGACCGCGCGCTCCATGGTGTTTTCCAGCTCGCGCACGTTCCCCGGCCAGTCGTACGATTCCAACCGGCTCATCGCCTCCGGTGATATGCTTTCCACCGGCTTCTCCATCACCTTGCGGAACGTCTCCAGAAAATGCCTCGCCAGCAGCGGGATATCCTCGCGGCGCTCGCGCAACGGGGGTAGTTGGATCGGTATGACGCTCAACCGGTAGTACAAATCCTCGCGAAACCGACCCTCGGTGATCTCTTTCTCAAAATTCCTGTTTGTGGCCGCGATGATGCGCACATCCACATCGCTTTCTTCGTTGCTCCCGATCGGCCGTACCTTGCCCTCTTGCAGGACGCGATAGAGCTTAACCTGCATCGTCAGGCTCATGTTGCCAATCTCGTCCATGAACAGCGTCCCGCCGTGCGCCGCCTGAAAAAGCCCCAACCGGTTTTCGTTGGCTCCCGTAAACGACCCTTTCATGTATCCAAACAGCTCTGACTCCAACAGCGTCTCCGGAAACGCGCCGCAGTTGATGGTAATAAAGGGCGCTTGCGCGCGCAGGCTGTTCTCGTGAATCGCTCGGGCCACCAGTTCTTTTCCGGTGCCGCTCTCTCCGGTGATCAGCACCCGGCTGGTCTGCGGCGCAATGGTCTGGATCAGCTCGAAAATCGAGCGCATATTCGGGCTTTGCCCGATTATGTTGTCCAGCCCGGTCAGCCGCCGCAATTCCCGGCGAAGATACCCTGCCTCTTTTTTCCACTTCAGGCTCTCCGACACCTCGCGCACCGCGCGGCGCAACTGATCCACCAGTTCGTGATCCTTGATCACATACCGGTCGGCGCCGGAATTGATCGCTGCGATAGCCGTCTCGACGGTCGGCACACCGGTGATCAACAGAAAAAAACAGTCCGGCGCGATTTCCTTGGTCAGCTTCAGCAGATCGACGCCGCTTTCCCCAGGCATGCGCACATCGGAAATCACGATGTCGAAGATTTGCGATTCGAGCTTGCGCTTCGCAGCCTCGACGTTGTGTGCCACCTCGATGCGATACCCTTCCTTGCGGAAGGTGATCTCCAACAGTTCGCAGATGGAGCGTTCGTCGTCCACCACGAGGATGTGCGGCATCTCCTTGCTGTGATCTTTCGCTGCTGTTTTAGCTGCCTGCATAACCCCTCAAGCCACTCGTGGGATTTCCACAATGAATTCTGCCCCGCGATCTTTCTGTGAAATCACACTGATACGTCCGCTGTGGGCTTGCACGATCTGATACACGATGGACAGTCCCAGACCGGTGCCGCCTGGAAACCCCGATTGCAGCGGCTCGAAGATCTTCGCCCTCTGCTTGGGATCGAGCCCGATGCCGGTGTCTCGAAATGCAATGCGCAGCCAGAACGGCCGCTCTTCCAAGCCCACCGTAAGAGTGCCACCTTCCGGCATGGCCCGCAGGGCGTTGTCGCACAGATTCCAGAATACCTGTTTGATCTTGCTGGAATCCACGAGCGCGCGCATGGCATGCCCGTTAAAGGCTCGCGCGATCTGGTATTTCGCGCCGATCTCCGGCTTCTTTTCCATCAACGTAATGGTTTCGTCTAGAAGCGCTGCTACATCCGCTTCCTTGAATTCATACGTCTTCTCTCGAGAGTAGTTCAGGAAGTCTGTAATGATGTGGTTCAGCCGCTCCGACTCCCGGCTGACGATGTTCACCAGGTGTACTTGATCCTCTTCCAGAGGCACCAGCCTCGCCAACTCTTTCACGGCCCCAGCCATGGCCGTCAGCGGCTGTCGGATCTCGTGGGCGATGGCGGCCGACAGTCTCCCAAGCGCGGCCATCCGTTCTTTGGTGGCTACTTCTTGTTCCAAACGGCGGAAATCGGTCAAGTCCTGGAAATTGAATACAAATCCGTTGCGTTGATTGTCGCGCGAACGCAGCGGAGAGATGCTGATTCCCAGGTATCGCTGTTGCCCTTCTGAAGTCCGAAACTCAATCTCCCGGCGCAGCGACAATTTGTCATTCATCTCCGGCATGCCCGGCGGCCAGAAAGCCTCGCTGAGCTCGGAAAGCCTGCGGCCCCGAATATTCGTGAACCGATAGCCCAAGATCTCCTCACCCGTGCGGTTCAGCAGCACGATGCGTCCGGCCATATCTGTGGTGATCAAACCGCCGCGCATCGAGTGGATGATGTCCTCGGTAAAGTCCTGCAGGTCCAGCAATTCTTCGCGCTTTCTATCGAGTTCCTGTCCTTTTCGCCGCAACGATTGCGCCAACAAGCTCGCCAGATACGCAATCGCGAAGAAACCAAACGTGTTGTTCAGGAACCAGAAGCGCAGCGCTTCTGCGGTGTACACGCTGGTGAACGTGCGCGGAATTCTTCCGGCGTAGGCGAGCGCCGTCAGGGTTCCAAGGATAACCACGCAGATAGTCGCAATCGTAAACGCAACCGCGCGTGAAAACAGGATGCTCCCGACGATGATCACCAGCAGGTAGAGCGAAATGAAGTAGCTATCCTGCAGCCCGGTGGCGTATACCAGCGCCGAAACCATGGCTACGTCGCTGATGGCTTGCACTGCCCCGTGCCATCGGGCGTTCGGAAGCCAGCGCAACAGAATGATATGAATGGTGCCTAAGGTTATCCAGAACACGATCAGCGGAAGGAAGTAGTGTCCCGCTGTGGGACCCGGGACGTACTGCGGCCACACCACACCCACCGCCAGGATCAACGCGATCAGCAGCAAGCGGACACGCGTAAGCCAATCCAGCCATTCCCTCATGGTCAGGTTCTGGTCCATCGTGCGACCATGCCCTGCCCTGGCTTGATGATCAGGCATCTCACTCACTCGCCAGAAACGTACCGGGGCAGGAAGTCCCCCTCCCTGCCCCGGTTAACAGCTTCACATTCCGAAATTGCGGCGGCGCTCACTTCCCGCTCAATTTGCCAATCAGCGAGAACAATGGCATGTACATCGAAATGACCACGCCACCGACAACAACTCCCAGGAACACGATCATGATCGGCTCAAGAGCCGTCAAAAGGTCTTTCACCGCCGCGTCGACTTCTTCTTCGTAGAAGTCGGCGATTTTCTGCAACATGGCATCCATTGCGCCGGTCTGTTCGCCGACGCTGATCATCTGCGTCACCATGCCCGGAAATACCTCCGATTCCTTTAACGGCTCGGTCAGGCTCTTGCCTTCTTCGAGCGACTTCCGCACCTGTTGCAGCGCCCGCTCGACGACCGCGTTCCCTGCCGTCCGCGCGGTGATGTCCAGGCCTTCGAGAATAGGTACGCCGCTGGCGATCAGTGTGCCGAGGGTCCGCGTAAACCGGGCCACTGCGATTTTTCTCATCAGAATACCCATCACCGGCAACTTCAGAATGATGGAGTCGATGATGAACCGCCCTTGCGGGGTCCCGTACCACACCTTGATCGCCACCCCGATGCCTATTGCTCCCACAACGATTAACAACCCAAATATGCTGCCAATGAAGTTGCTCAACCCAATAACGATCTTCGTCGGCAGCGGCAGGTCCACGCCAAGTCCGGCGAACAATGTCGCGAAAATCGGGACGACCTTCCACAACAGCAAAGTAACCACGGCGCCCGCGATGGTCATAACACCGATCGGATAGATCGACGCCGACTGCACCGCGCGCTTCAACTTGACGCTCTTCTCAATGTACGTCGACAACCGCTGCAAAATGGTGTCCAGAATACCGCCCGTTTCGCCGGCTTCCACCATGTTCACGTACAACGAATCGAAGACCTTTGGGTGCTGCCGCATAGCCGCCGAGAGCGTGGCGCCGCCTTCCACCGACGCACGCGTGGCCGCCAGCACTTTCTGAAATAGCTTGTTTTCCTGCTGCCCCGCTAGAATTTCCAGGCACTGAACGAGCGGCAAACCAGCGTCGATCATCACCGAGAACTGCCGCGTGAAAATCGCCAGTTCCTTGGCACTGACGCTGCCGCCGAACTGCGGCATGTTGAATTCCTTGCCCTTTTCCGACATCTTCTTGGGCGTGATCTGCTGCCGGCGTAGCTGATTCTGCGCCTCGGACTTGCTCGTCGCGCTCATCTCGCCGCTGACGCTGGTTCCCGCCTTGTTCGTGCCCTTGTACGTATATACCGGCATTTCCTTGTCCTCCTCACCGACGCCTACCCGACGACCCGAATGACTCTGCTGACCTAAACCCGAGTTCGACCTAGCGCTTGCCTACCGGCGTCTTCCCCGTGGGACCCGAAACGCCGCGGTTGATCATGTCCTGCAACTCTTCCGGGTTCGACGAGCGCGCCAGTGCCACATCCAGAGTGATCTGTTTCGCCAAGTATGTCTGCGCCAGGCTCTGGTTGAACGTCTGCATTCCGGTTTGACCCGTACCCGTCTGCATGGCCGAATAAATCTGGTGAATCTTGTCCTCGCGAATTAGGTTGCGAATCGCGGGCGTGGGAACCAGCACTTCCATCACCATTGCGCGCCCTCGTCCATCTGAGCGCGGCAGCAGCGCCTGGCACAGGATGCCTTCCAGCACCATCGAAAGCTGGGCTCGCACCTGCGGCTGCTGGTGGGCGGGAAACACATCGATAATACGGTTGATGGTCGAGGCCGCCGAGTTGGTGTGCAGCGTTGCAAACGTCAAGTGGCCGGTTTCCGCGATGCGCAGCGCGGATTCAATCGTTTCCAAGTCGCGCATTTCGCCGATCAGCACGACGTCCGGATCCTCGCGCAGCGCCGCGCGCAGTGAGTTCGAAAACGAATGCGTGTCCGCGTGCACTTCGCGCTGGTTGACGAGGCACTTCTTGTGGTTGTGCAGGAACTCGATCGGGTCCTCGATGGTGATCATGTGCTCTTCGCGCTCGCTGTTGATCTTGTCCAGCATCGCGGCGAGCGTCGTCGATTTTCCCGAGCCAGTCGGACCGGTCACGAGCACCAGTCCGCGCGGCTTGTCGCACATTCCCTTCACAACCGCAGGCAAACCCAGTGCGTCGAATCCCTTGATCTCCCAGGGAATGGTGCGGAACACCGCTCCCACCGCGCCGCGCTGATTGAACACGTTGCCGCGGAAGCGCGCCAAATTTTTCAATCCGAAGGAAAAGTCGAGTTCCAGGTTCTCTTCAAACCGGTGCTTCTGCGCATCGGTAAGCACGCTGTACGCCAGGGATTTCGTATCCGCTGCCGTCAACGGGGGCATGTCCAGGGGGCGCAACTTTCCGTGTACGCGCACCCGCGGCGCGCTGTTTGTCGTGATGTGCAAGTCGCTGCCGCCCATCTCGATCATCTTCTTCAGCAATTCACTCAACGTCATTCCAGCCATTGCTCACTTCTCCTTAGAGAACCGTCTCGCGCAAAACTTCTTCCATCGTCGTCTGGCCCAGCGCCGCCTTGATCAACCCGCTGCGGCGCAGCGTAATCATTCCCTGCTCCATGGCCTTTTTCTTCAATTCCAGCGCCGAGGCACCCACCAGAATCAGTTCCCGCAGCTCGTCGTTCACTTCCATCACCTCGTACAAGCCGGTGCGTCCCTTGTACCCGCCTTTGTTGCAAATCGTGCAGCCCTTACCGTGATAAATCTTCGTTGTCTTCACTTCCTCCGGCGTGTATCCCGCGTCGATCAGCGCCTGCTCGGGCACTTCCAGCTCCGTCTTGCAGTTCGCGCAAATGCGCCGCACCAACCGCTGCGCGCAAATCAGGTTCACCGAAGTCGCCACCAGGAAGGGTTCGATTCCCATGTTCATCAAGCGGCTGATCGTCGAAGGCGCATCGTTCGTGTGCAGCGTGGACAGCACCATGTGCCCCGTCAGCGCCGCTTTCACCGCGATTTCGGCGGTTTCAAAGTCGCGAATCTCTCCTACCAGAATGATGTTCGGGTCTTGCCGCAAGAACGCGCGCAGCGCCGCCGCGAAGTTCAACCCGATCTGTTCCTTCATCTGTACCTGGTTGATGCCCGCCAGCTGAAACTCGACGGGATCTTCCGCGGTCATGATGTTGGTGTCCACCTGGTTCAACCGGGCCACCGACGAGTACAGCGTGTTGGTCTTGCCTGAGCCGGTAGGCCCGGTCACCAGCACCATGCCGTACGGCTTCAAAATATTCCGTTCGAATTTTTTCAGCGATTCCGGCTCGAAGCCCAACTTGGTCATGTCCAGCCGCAGGTTTTCCTTGTCGAGCAACCGGAGCACGATCTTTTCGCCGTACAGTGTCGGCACAGTCGAAACACGAAAATCGAGTTCCTTCTTCTTGCCGTCAGCCTTGTACTTGATCATGATGCGGCCGTCTTGCGGCAACCGCTTTTCCGCGATGTCCAGCTTGGCCATGATCTTCAACCGGCTGGTGATCGCATCCTTGAGACGCAACGGCGGGCTCATCACCGTTTGCAATACGCCGTCGACGCGGAACCTCACGCGCAATTCCAGCTCGTACGGCTCGATGTGAATATCGCTCGCGCCCCGCTTCACGGAATCGGTCAAAATCAGGTTCACCAGCTTGATGATCGGCGCCTCTTCCGCTGCACGTTCCAGCGTCGCCGTATCCATCTCCGCTTCTTCGGACGAGAGCTCCAGTTCCTGGTCGTCCATCGCCAGGTCCTTCATCATCTTGCTCAGCTCTTCGTGGTTGGTCTCCGCGCCGCCGTAGAAGCGTCCAATGGCCTCGCCAATCGCCGACTCCGAGGCCACCACGGGCTCGACGTTGAACCCGGTCATGAACTTAATGTCGTCCATGGCGAACACGTTGGTCGGGTCAGTCATCGCGATGGTCAGCACTGAGCCCACCCTGGACAGGGGGATCACCTGGTACCGCGTCGCCGTATCTTGGGGAATCAGCTTGATTACCGTGGGATCGATCTCGTAGTACTTCAGATTGATGGAGGGGACGCCATACTGCCGCGACAAAACCCCGGTGATGTCGTCGTCCGTGATGTACCCCATCTTCGTCAGACAGGATCCCAGCTTGCCACCATTCGAACGCTGAAACTCCAACGCCTTTGTCAACTGATCCTGGGTGATCAGGCTTTCCTTGATTAGGATTTCGCCAAGCCGGACAGACATCCGCGCACTCCCAAAACGCTCGAACCCAAGGCTCACCTTAGCAAATGCCGCCCGCGAAAGTAGCCCGAACTTGACACACCGTTGTGAAATCGCTAATACCTGCACTCAGGTACAGGTTTCCCCTACCCCGGAAATCTCACCACCCCGCCAGCACTTTGCCACCCATTCCCTGCCCCCTCTGCAAAAGGGCGTAGACGAAAGTCCGCCCCGCAACGACATGCACACTCCGGTAAGCACGTCGCGCTGCTGCGCTTCAGCCGGCCGCCCCAAAGGTTGTGCCCTCGTGCCTCCGGTACGGGAACAGGCCGCCCCGCCGCCCGGCGCTGGTTGGCGAGCCCGTTCCGCCGGGTCTGGGTTCCTGTTTGCATTGGCGCTACCCGCCCGGCAATTCTTGACTTGCCCCGGACCCCTCGTTATCGTGAAAACAAGATGCCCGCAGCGCCGCGAACTTCACCATTGAATCCTGCCGCGCGATCCGTGAAGAAGAATTCCCACGCCGCAAACATGGCAAATAACGCTTTACCAGCGCCCAACCTCCGCCCCTACTATGACCAGCTCTTGGCCGCCCACGGCCCCCAACACTGGTGGCCTGGTCGCACTCCCTTTGAAATCATCGTCGGCGCCATTCTGGTCCAAAACACCGCCTGGACCAACGCGGCATCCGCCATCGAAAATCTGCGCTGCGAAAAGCTCCTCACTGCCCGCGCGATCGAAAGCGTCTCTACGCCGCGCCTTGCCAGGCTCATTCGTTCCTCCGGCTACTTCCGCCAAAAAGCCAAGAAGCTAAAAGCTTTCGTTCGCTTCCTCCGCCAGGAGTATCAGGGATCGCTTGCCAAAATGTTTCGCGCGCCCGGTTCCATCCTGCGCGAGCGACTCCTCTCGGTGCATGGCATCGGCCCGGAAACCGCCGA
>Ga0181522_10000197_pt1 | contig 47997 bp, 40 predicted proteins | sample PEATcosm2014_Bin_27_FD_121103 | JGI IMG/M metagenome (GOLD analysis project Ga0181522, IMG submission 121103) | Peatland microbial communities from MTU Mesocosm Facility, Houghton, MI, USA - PEATcosm2014_Bin05_10_metaG | ecosystem: Environmental > Terrestrial > Soil > Wetlands > Peat | place...
ATATCCGTGCAGGGATGGAGCTCACCTTGGGGTGTAAACCCGAGCGCCGTGAAATCAATGTTGTAATAATTATCCGAGTGTAACGCGAGCGCATGACCTTGTGCCTCCAGAGTAAACTCCAGAATGGCGGGCGAGGCGCAACGGACGTTTTTCAAGATTCCTTTGGCTTCATGCTTCGGCCCGTTCAAGGGATGCACCTTAGTGGCCCGAACCAGGGCTGGGGCGCTGTCAGTGATTTCCGCCGCATCTGTGGTCGTGGAGCCGGCGGGTGATGTGGATGGGCCACGCGCGTAGCGCTCGGACATAGCCTGGAATTGTTCGGCATTTTGCAATGCATTTTGTACTTGTTCCGACTCTTCTGGGGTCTTGGCAAGCTTCACGGCATTCTTATAAACGATGATCGCATTTGAAATCTGCCCCATTTCCATAAGGATGTTCCCCGCAGTAACACGGTATTCGGCTACCTCCGGTTCGATCTGCACGGCGGTCACGGCGAGCATGTGAGCGTCATCCAGATTCTTGCGTTGCATCCCATAGAAGGTCGCCAGTCCGTCGTAGGAAGGCGCAAACTGCGGATTAAGCTTGATGGCGTTGCGGAAGCTCGACTCGATGGCGGGGGCGGATGCCGGGTCTGGCGGACCTCCGCGAATACTGATGGCGGCGAAGTAGTAATTAGCCAGATAGCTTTGCGAATTTAAGCGAATCGCTTCCTGATAGGCCTTGCGCGCTTCTTCCCAATGCCCCTGGCGGAATTCGAGATAGCCCAGAGTCTCATGCGCCAGAGCCGTGTTAGGCGCATCCTTCAACACTTGTTCCACCAATGCTCGCGAGTCGCTCTCGCGCGAATTGTACGCGAGAAAGTCAGCACGCACGGCATCCGCCTGGCTCGTTTCGAGCGGAGTTATCACAAAAGTTGAGTCATCAACATCGATCGGCGCCTTCACGACAAAATGCATGAACGATCCTTGGCCGATATACGCGTCCAAAGTCTTTTGCAGTTTGTCCAAATCTCCAAAGGCACGCGTACCCGCCGTTACAGGATCCACGTTGCCGGCAACCAATTGAAGGTAATCAGCGAGGTGGTGAGTGCCGTTTTTTTGATCTTGAATTTCAAAATAATGCGTCAGCGCCCACGATTCCGCATAAAAAATTGAACCTTTGTTCTCCTCGTGGTAGTACGGCGAATTGTGGTCAACGCTAAACAGTACCGGTAGCGGGAGTAGCCGATTTTGGCGTAGGAGTTGGATGTTGACCGCGCTCGGCTCGCCAGACGAAATATCTTTTCCTCGAATATCAGTGTTCTCGTAAAACTGTGCCAGGCCTTCGTTCAGCCAGAGGGGCAGCCAATCAGCTGCTTTACTGCACAACAGATGCGTGTATTCGTGGTAAACCGTCGCGTACGGATGCTCATCATCAGGCACATCGAGGCGAAGAAGAACATAGTTTTTGTCGGGCGCAGGAAGAAAGAGGCCAGCCAGCTGGAGCATGCCCTTAGCCAGGTATTGCGATGGCTCCAGCTCGCGAAAATCCTTTTGGTTCTTGACGGCGATGACGATGATGGGAGATGCCGGATCGAGCTGCATTGCAGGAAACGCCACGTGAAATACGCCACGCATCCTCTCGAATTGATCTGCGACATGTTTTGCGTCTCTTTCACCAGAGTTGCTTATCACCACGAAATGCTGGCTCTTAACTTGTAGCCAAGCTTCGGGCTTGGCATACGCAGGGAGGGTGGTGGGCAAAAAAAGAAGAAAAAGCAACGCAGTACGACGCAACATATTCGCAAAACTATAGCAAAAGTCAGGGTAGATGGGCATTTAGTTATATTGGTAGCAATGTCTTTTTCTTCGTCCACGGTCGTAATCCGCCCGGCGCGTGGAATCGCCGGTTCGGTCCGATTGCCGGGGGATAAATCCATTTCGCACCGCTATGCCATTTTGGGGGCGATTGCCGAGGGCAAAACACGGCTTGCCAATTTTTCCACCGGGGCGGATTGCGCCAGCACACTCGGCTGCCTGAGAAGCCTCGGGGTGCAATGGGAACAACGGGATGGCGCCATCGTGATCGACGGCCGAGGTCCCGCATTCTCTGCGCCGCATCAAGCGTTGGACTGCGGAAACTCGGGTTCGACCATGCGCATGATGAGCGGAGTTTTGGCAGGGCAGAGCTTCTCCTGTGAACTTATGGGCGATGAGTCGCTGTCGCGCCGCCCCATGGCCCGTATCATCACGCCCTTGGAAGAGATGGGAGCGAAAATCTCGTCGGAAGCGGGTGGCAAACCGCCATTGCACATCACCGGTTCGGCTTTGCGAGGAATTTCCTATGAAACACCCGTCCCCAGCGCACAGGTGAAGACCTCACTGCTATTTGCGGGACTATATGCGGAGGGCCGAACTAGGGTCACGGAGGCGATTCGAACGCGCGACCACGGCGAAATAGCGTTGCGCGCCTTCGGGGCACATGTTGAACAGCAGGGAAAGACGTTAGCCATCGCGGGCGGCCAGAAGCTTAACGGCATCGAAGCTGTTATTCCCGGCGATATTTCGAGCGCTGCCTTTTTTCTTTGCGCGGCAGGGTTATTTCCCGGATCGAAAATTGTTTTCGATTCCTTGTTGATGAATCCGACCCGCGCTCGTCTACTCGATGTTCTGATGCAGATGGGAATCAAGATTTCGGTGATTGAGATGGAAGAGAATCATGGGGAACTTGCGGGCACAATTCAGGCGATAGGCGGTGTCCTGACGGGAGCGACTATCTCAGGAACCGATTCAGCGGCGCTGATTGATGAGATACCCGTCTTGGCGGCGATTGCACCCTACACATCCACGGGCATCGAAATTCGCGATGCGCGGGAGTTGCGCGTGAAGGAATCGGACCGCATTGCGGCTGTGGCGACAAATCTTAGAAAAATGGGTGCAGAAGTTGAAGAGCAGGAAGACGGATTGAAAATTCCGGGGGGGCAAAAATTGCATGGGGCGGAACTCGACTCGTTTGGAGATCATCGCATTGCCATGGCGTTCGCGGTGGCGGCGTTGCGAGCAGATGGCGAGACGCAGATCAACAACGCTGACGCTGCGGTGATATCGTACCCGGCTTTCTTCGAAACTTTAGAAGGATTGGTGCAGCGTTAATCAATCAAGAACGGATTTCTTGATCAACAAAAAAGCCGCCTGCGAAGGCGGCTTTTGATTTCGGCGAAATTCCTAAATGTGCTCCGTCTTGCCGTCGTACTTGACGCTTCCATTGGCGTCATTCATGTGCAGCATATCCTGATTCGTGTACGTGCGCGAAGCTTTGGTAGCGGCGCTGGATTTGCCGACCATCTGGGCGAGGCCTTCGCGATCCCACTCCGCAATGCCCGCGCTGAATCGGCGCCCTTCGTGCGCTTGGGGGCCTTCGGCAAATTCCGCGCCGTGCTCGCCCTCGCGGACTTCACGAATGCGCTCTTCACGAAATTCGTGCAACGGCGCAAATCCAGAAGGATAGTTGTAGTTGACTGCCGGCAGGGTTTCCATGGTTGAGTTGCGCGCGCCGGCGGCGTTACCCCAGGTGGCATTGCTGGCGCCTGTGGTACTGTGCACGACCGGTCCCCACGAAGCCGAGGGAGTCGTGATGAGCGGGATAAAGGGAGCGGCATAAATGTACGGCGAAGACCAGTAGGCGCCGGTGGTGCCGATGATATTGACTTGCGCTGCAGCCAAACCCGAAAGCAGGAAAAGCGAACAAGCGATAATGGTGAGACGCATAGAGCCTCCACGGAAGAACCCGATTGAAATCACGTCCGGCAGGCCGGACGACAGCATCATACACCCGCGACGCGTTCTTGGGTAGACGAAAAGCCTTGCTGGGCGCGGCGTTTACGGGACAAGGAGCGGCTAGCTGCCGATGAAGCGGGCGTAAAGGCTGCGGGCAACGGCCGTGTCCGTCGTTCCCTTGATGATGGCGCGCCCATCGGGAAACAGCGTCATCTCGTAAGGGTCCCGGATAAACTTCAGCACAAAATCGTTATGCCGCACGACACCGTGAGGGCGGAGACGCGCACTCATCTCTGGCAGATCGATGGGCCGGCGCCGCTCATGAATTTGCACCGAATTTCGGCCACACAGTGTTATGTGAGGCCGGCCCTCCCCGGCCAGATGCAAAAAGTTGCGCAATCCACAGGCTCGGCAGTCGGGCCGGGGCCGTGTCGCCACGATTTCAGCCCGCTCATTGGACCATGTGTTAAACGAGAGCAGCGTCCGTCGTAATTCTCCAAGAGCGCCGACAAGAATCTTAAGCGCTTCCGTCGCGGCAATGGACGCGCCGAGATTGACGGCCGAATTTAGAATGCCTGAAGTCTCGCAGGTTTCCACCATGCCCGTGGGCGAATCTGGGAACACACACGCCAGACAGGCCGTTTCGCCGGGAAGAATATTAAGGGTCGCTGCATAGCTGCCGACCGCGGCCGTGTAAATCCAGGGTACTGAGTGCCGTACCGCATAGTCATTGAGCAAATACCGCGTTTCAAAATTGTCGGTTCCATCGAGGATGAGTTGAACGCCATCAAGTAGTGAGGCGATATTCTCCGGCGTCAAGTCCGCGACTCTAGGCTCAACGATAATTCCGGAGTTGAAGGCGGCAATTTTGCGGGCTGCGGCGATGGCTTTGGGCAATGATTCCGCGGCATCAGACTCGTCGAATAGCATTTGCCGCTGCAAGTTGCTGGGCTCCACGTAGTCGCGATCAATAATGCGAATATTGCCAATGCCGGCACGGGCGAGAAGCGAGGCGATCGCCGAGCCTGTGGCCCCGCACCCGACGATCGCGATGCGTGCTTCGGCCAGCCGCCGCTGCCCGAACGCCCCAATGCCGCGAAACAGCATCTGCCGCGAATAACGCTCGTCGTTGTTGATGTCGTCTGCTGGCAATGAATTACCGATATGGATCCACTCTGCCTTTATTATAGAATTTGCGCGCCCGCAAAGGCGGAAAGGCGTGAAAGGCAACATTGAACCATAGGCATTCATCGAAACTTGCATTGCCGTCGCGTCTGTGCCAAGAACTTCAGGAGCCGGTTTGCTGCTAAGGCGAGAGTTACTCAAGACTCTGGTGCTGCTGCTCCTCTCTGCTCTTTTCGTTCGGGCGGCGAGTAGCGAACCAATACCGCGGCGAACGATGGCGGACAACAGCCAGGAGAATACTGCGTCTTCCTACGAAGGGTTGCCAGTTAAGGACGTGCAGTTTCCCGGGGTCAGCAGTGCGCATGATTTGCAGGAATTCCGCGCCTTGGTGGCACAGCCGGTCGGGCAACCACTGGACCGCGATTTGATTCGTGAGAGCATCCGGAAGCTCTACGCTACCGGACGATTTTCCGACATTCGCGTCGAAACCACGCATACGGAAGACGACGAGGTATCAATTGCCTTCGTCACCGTGCAGAACTTATTTGTCGCGAGCGTTACGGCGGAGGGCGCTCCCACGCGCCCCACTCCCAGCCAGATCGTCAACGCGTCCAAACTACAGATGGGGACGGTGTTCACGGTCGAGAAGTTAAACACGGCGATTACGAATATTCAGCAACTCATGCAGGCAAACGGGTTTTACAGGTCTTCCACTACGCCAAATCCCCGTGCCCGGCCTGAAACACATGAGATGGACATTGTCCTCCAGGTGCATCCCGGAGCGCAGGCCAGGGTCGGGAAGATTGAGATGAGTGGCGATTTAATTCATTCGCAGGCGGAATTACAGGACATTGCCAAGCTGCACACAGGGGACCTGGTGACCGTGCGTCGCGTAAGCGACGCCTTGGATCGCTTGCGAAAGCGCTTCCACAAGCAGGACCGCTTGCTGGCACAGATCAGCATCGCTGAGCGAACGTATCGCCCGCAGGCCAACGTCGTAGATTTTAAGTTTCTGCTGGCGCGCGGCCCGGTCGTCAAAATTACCGCGCAAGGCTACAAAATCAGCCGCAGTGTACTCAAGCGAAACGTCCCTGTATATGAGGAGAGTACAGCGGACGACGATTTGCTCAACGAAGGCCGCCGTAACTTGCTCAACTATATGCAAAGCCTCGGCTACTACAGCGCCACGGTGAATCTCTCCAAGCAGACCTCGGCGAATGGCGGGGAACTCGACATTGTTTATACGGTCGATGCAGGTCCGAGGCACAAGCTGGCCGCCATCCTCATCAGCGGAAACAAATATTTTTCGGAAGACCTGCTGCGCACGCGACTACAGATGCAGCCCGCAGACCGCTTCGTTTATCCTCGCGGCCGTTTCAGCCAGGGGCTTATGTCGTCCGATATTCACGGCATTGAGAATCTTTATCAAGCCAGCGGTTTTCGCAATGTAAAGGTGACCGGCAAGGTAGAAGACGACTACCGCGGCGTGGAGAATCAGCTGGCGGTCGATTTAAATATTGATGAAGGTCCGCAAAGTCTGGTTGAGAAGCTAAATATCGTCGGAGCCGAAAGGCTCTCTCCGGCAAATTTCCCGGCGCTCAATACTGGCGAAGGGCAGCCGTTTTCAGAGAACAGTATCGCCTCAGACCGTGACATTTTGCTGAACTATTATTTTAACCTTGGCTTCCCCAATGCCACATTCGAGGCGTCGGCCGTGCCAGCGACCGACAAATCCAATCGCATGGATGTCACCTACACGTTGAAAGAAGGTGATCAGGTTTTTGTGGACCACGTCCTGTATTCGGGCCTGGTCCATACGCGTCGCTATATTGTGGATCGCGAACTTGAGATGAGTCCCGGCGATCCTCTCAGCCAGATCGCGATGTTGAAGACCCAACAGAATCTTTACGATCTCGGGATCTTCAGCCAAGTCGATACTGCCGTCCAGAACCCCGATGGCGACGAACCCTCGAAAAACGTGCTCCTCTCGTTGCAGGAGGCCAAGCGATACACATTCACGTATGGAGCAGGTCTCGAATTTCAAACCGGACAACCGGGCGTCGGGACCAACCAGCCTCTTGGTTCAAGTGGTGTGAGCCCCCTCGTTTCTCTGGAGGTTACCCGCTTGAATTTTATGGGCCGAAATCACACGATTTCATTCAAGGCGAACGTTGGTACTTTGCAGCAGCGCGGATTGGTCAACTACATCGCCCCACGGCTTTTGGGAAGCAAGAATTGGAAGCTCTCCCTGACCACGTTCTACGACAACACCATTGATGTCACCACCTTCGTCTCGCAGCGGCTCGAGGGTTCGGTACAGTTCGAACAAACGTTGAGCCGCGCCGCCAGTATGACCTATCGCTTTGCCTTTCGCCGTGTGAAGGCGAGCCCGCCGCCGGGTGATTCTCAAATCCCAATCAGCGAGAACCTGATTCCGTTGCTCTCGCAGCCGGTGCGCGTGGGTGGGCCTGGGTTCACCTACATTCTGAATCGCCGCGATAATGAACTTGAAACCACGAAGGGCAGCTATAACACCGTCGACGCCAGCATCGCCTCGAGCTACTTCGGCTCGGAAGCCGATTTTTCGCGGGTTCTGGTACAGAATTCCACCTACTACGCCTTTGGGAAGAACCGCTCCCGTGACAAGAAATTCGTCTTCGCCCGATCCACTCGTATTGGCGTGGAGAACAACTTCGGCAGCACCGTGATCTTGCAGCCCTATCAGACTTGCGAGGATCCTACACAAACCACGTGCCCCGGTGAATCGCTTGTTCCGCTGGCGGAACGATTTCTTGCTGGTGGCGGCAACTCCGATCGCGGTTTCGGGTTAAATCAAGCAGGTCCTCGCGATCCTCAGACTGGATTTCCGCTGGGTGGGAGCGCCTTGTTCATCAACAATTTTGAGCTGCGTTTTCCGGCGCGTGTCTTGCCCTACGTCCAGGACAACCTGAGCTTTGCGCTCTTTGAGGACGCGGGAAACGTCTTCACGGATGGAAGAACAATGCTAGACAATTTGTTGCGCTGGCGCCAAAAAAATCCTGCGGATTGCAAAAATCCCGGTACCGCAACCACGCAGCCGGGCCCCGCGACCTATTGCAATTACGCTTATGTTTCCCATGCCGTCGGCATCGGTGTGCGTTATAAGACGCCCGTCGGCCCCGTGCGTTTCGATTTCGGGTACAATTTAAATCCGCCCGTGTTTCCCAGTTGCCAAAGTACCCCCGATCCGCCAGGAGGCGGAACGAGTCTATATTGCAAGGAGCCGACCGCGCCATATTTTGTGCCGCAACAGGCCAGTCACTTTAACGTGTTTTTCAGCATTGGGCAGAGTTTTTAATGATGCAGAAGGCCTTCAATTTTGTGCTGCTGGTTGCCGTGTTTTTGACGGGTTCATGCTGCGCCGTTTTCGCTGGCCAAATCTTCGATCGCATTGTTGCTACAGTCAACGGCCAAATTATTCTGCAAAGCGATTGGGATGACGCAGTGCGCTATGAGTCTTTCATTGACATGCGCTCCGTGCAGGACTTTTCACCGGCGGAACGAAAAGCTGCGTTGGACCACTTAATTGATCAAGAGCTGCTTAAGGAGCAGATGCGATCCAGCGATGCGCCCCGCGCCAGTGAAGCCGACATCGAAAAGCGTATCGTGGAAATTCGCAAGCAATACCCCGGGGCCGAGACCGATGCCGGGTGGCAGGCCGTGTTGGCCCAACACAATGTCACGCCGACGGAACTCAGGGCCCGGGTTGGCCTGACTCTGGAATTGATGAGCCTGGTGGATGCCCGTTTGCGGCCCAGTGTGAATATTGACCCCGCTAGCATCGAAAGATATTACAACCAGGAACTGCTGCCCCAATTACGCCAACAGGGCAGCGGGGCGGTTCCTTTGGCAGAAGTGACCCCGAAGATCAAAGAACTGCTCACCCAGGAAAAAGTAAGCGAGTTGCTGGTTGCGTGGTTACAAAACCTGCGGGCCGGCAGCGATATTCGTACACCCGATGCCGGCTTCGCGTCGCCGGTTCAAGTGCAATGACCGCGGAGTCTGGCGCCAAAGAAGCTGGCGCCAGGTCGCGCTGGCACACCTTCCGCTTCATCGTGCTGGCAATGGCGCTGGTGGGCGCAATCTCCTTTTCCGTACTGGCGTGGTATGTGACCACGGACGGCTTTCACTCCCGCGTCCGTGGCCGCCTGGTGGCTGAGCTGGAAAAAATCACCGGCGGTCGCGTCGAGCTCGGTTCCATTCATGTCATCCCCCTCGAATTGCGAGTGGAAGTTCGCGACTTGACCATTCACGGCCGCGAAGCCTCGAGCGAAATTCCGTATGCGCACGTGGATAGTTTGTCGGCCCAGATCAAGATAATCTCCGTGCTCGGCGCCGAATTTGGATTTCACTCCGTGGACCTTGATCATCCCGTAATTCACGTTATTGTTTATCCAGACGGCAGCACCAACCAGCCTGCACTCAAAATCCAGAACAAACCCGGCGAAAGCCCGGTGGAGCCCTTGTTTGCACTTTCCATCTCCCGCCTGAGCGTGCGCCAGGGCACGTTGTTCTGGAACGACGAGGTTATCCCTCTGGATTTTGTGGTGGATGAGGTTGGCGCTGACATGAATTACAGTCTCCTCCGCGGCCGCTATGAAGGCAATCTTCGATTGGGAAAAGTCAATTGCAAGCTGGAAAATTATCGGCCATTTTCGGCAACGCTGGCCGCCAGCTTCAGCGTTGGACGAAATGACATTGCAGTTCAGTCGTTGAATGTGACCTCGGGCAAATCGCGGCTCGAGGCGCACGGACGTGTCGGCAATTTCCTGTCCCCATCGGGCGACGCAACCTACGAGTTGACGGTGGATGCCGGCGAGATGGGCGCAATTCTCCGTGACCTCAGATTGCGCGGAGGCAGCATCCGGCTGGCTGGCTCGGGAGAGTGGTCGCAAACTGCTCTCTACGTGGCCGGAAAATTTGCGGCGAGAGATTTCGCCTGGCGCGACCAGTACGCCGACATTGGCAGCATCGCGCTCTCGGGCAATTATTCGGTGAACCGTGCGCAGATCGCCCTGTCTCAATTGCAAGGCAAAGTGCTTGGCGGAAGCCTGACCGGCGAGGCCGAGGTGAGGAACTGGCTGACGCCTCCCGCGCCCACGGCGGCCAAGATAAAGGCCGCACCGGAACAAGTCGCTTCGATTAAGCTTCGAACAAGAGATCTAGCGGTGGATCAGGTTGCTGCCGCTATTTCCAAACGCCTTCTGTCCCTCGATAGATTGCATCTTTCAGGTACGGCAAATGCCACCGTGGAGATGCGCTGGAAGGGTTCATTGCGCAATGCCGAGTATCAAGTGTCGTCCGAGATTGTGCCGCCTGCACATCTTGCTCCGGGCCAGGTTCCACTCGCCGCGCATGCGGATGGTACATACCGTGCGCGGTCACGCGAACTTGAAGTCTCCAACTTCAGTGTCACGACGCCCGCCAGTCACATACAAGCCTATGGCTCGCTTTCATCGGTCGCGAGCTTGAAGCTGACGGCGAGTACCACGGACCTCCGCGAATTGCAGCCGCTCATCGTTATGCTGCATGGCCCGGACGCGATTCCCGTCATACTCCACGGCCGTGCCGCATTTGAAGGAACGGCGACGGGCAATCTTGACCAGGCCGTGTTAGCGGGTAATCTCACTGCCGGCGACTTTGACATCGAGCTTCCCGCTTCCGCGCATCTCGCGCAGAATCATGTCCATTGGGATTCTCTCACCACAGCGTTGCGAGTATCACAGCGAGGGATTGCGCTTCGCGGCGGCGAACTGCAGCATGACGACACTACGGTCGATTTTGACGCGCAAGCCCGGTTCGACAACGGAGAATTGACCGGCGCGAGTCCCTTCAAAGCCCACGTGCAAATACAAAAAGCGGACGTGCAGGAAATTCTGGCGCTGGCGGGCAAGGACTATGCGGCGTCCGGGAGTGTGAACCTCACAGTTAGCGCGGCCGGAACCATTGGTGCTCCCGAGGGGGAAGGTAATCTGGACGTCAGCCACGCCGTCTTCCGGGGAAGTTCAATGGATCGTTTACGGTCACAATTTACCTTCGGGGGCAGCCAATTGGCGCTCCAGCAGATTGAGATTGCGGACGCCGGAGCGAGGATAACTGGCGGCGCTTCCTACTCTTGGGCTACCCATGCCGTTAGTGCAGATTTGAAGGGCAGCAATTTTGCTCTCAAGCGCATTCCCCAATTGCAGGATGCACGCGTCGTGGTCGATGGGCACATGGACTTCCAGGCACATCTTTCCGGCACCACCGAAGAACCCGATGTGGATGCCACGTTGCATCTCTCCGATTTGACGCTCGATGGACAACCCATCGGCCGGTTTAACCTGGAAACGAAGACCCGCGGTGCAGAAATGACCATCTCCGGACGTTCAGAGTTTCTGCGGGAGACTCTGAATCTCGATGGCAACGTGCACATGCGTGGCGATTTCCCGGCGCACATTAACGCCACTTTTGGAGACTTTGATGTTCAGCCCTTTCTCACCCGCTATTTGGCCGGTCACGTCCTCGGTGCATCGCCTTTGTCGGGAAGTGCGGTCATTGAAGGCGACTTGCGCCGCCCCCGTGATTTAACTGTCACGGCAAACTTGGGAGAGTTCCAAGTGAACGTGGAACGCATAAAGCTCCACAATGATGGTCCTCTCCGCTTCTCCATCGTTGACCAGACTCTAAAAATCGACCAATGCCGCCTGGTCAGTGAAGGCACGGACGTGTCTGCGAGCGGCACTGTGCAATTGACGGGAGATCAAGCCTTGGACTTGCACGCAGAAGGGCAGCTCAACCTTCAGCTATTGTCCACCTATGACTCCGACTTCACGTCATCCGGACAACTACAGACCAATGTTTCGATTTCGGGCACGTTCGCGAATCCCGCACTGCAAGGGCGGCTGCAAATCAGCAATGGCTCCATCGCTTACATTGATCTGCCCAGCGCTTTGAGCAACATCAACGGCGCGATTGTATTCAATCGCAACCGGGCGGAGATCGAAACGCTGACCGCCTACACCGGTGGCGGCCTTATTTCTTTTCGCGGATTTGCCGCCAGCTACAACCGCCAGCTGAATTTTGATTTGGGCGTAACCGGGCAGGACGTGCGGCTGCGCTATCCGCCGGGAGTTAGTTCTACTGCTACGATGGATTTGAAGTTCGCGGGGAGTTCCAGTTCCTCGTTGCTCTCCGGAGATATAACAATTAACAAACTGGGAATGACCCAGGGCTTCGATTTTGGCGCCTATTTAGCCCGTCAATCTCAAGCAGCCAGTCTGCCCCAAACCAATCCGCTGCTCAATCGAATCCGCATGGATGTCCACATTGTGACCGTGCCTGAACTGCAAATGCAGACCGCCGTGGTCCGTCTATCCGGCGATGCTGACTTGCACTTGCGCGGAACGGCGGCCAAACCGGTGCTCCTCGGGCGGGCCGACGTGATCGAAGGCGAAGCTTATTTCAACGGGACGAAATACCGCATGGAGCGCGGTGATGTGACGTTTACCAGCCCCGTGACCACGACGCCGGTGCTGGATATGCAAGCCACGACGCGCATCCGCGATTACGACATCACGCTCAACGTGAATGGACAAGTGGACAAGCTGAATATTACCTACCGTTCTGAGCCGCCCCTGCCCACGGCAGACATTATCGCGCTGCTGGCTTTTGGGCAAACCGAAGAGGAGTCCGCCCAGCTACAGCAGTCAAATCAATCAGCCTTCGCATCGGGTGCATCCAGCGCATTGCTGGGCGAGGCGCTCAATGCAACATTGGGTAACCGCGTGCAGCGCCTTTTCGGTGTGAGCCGCATCAAGATTGACCCGCAGGGCCTCTCTACCGAGACCTCGACTACGCAATCGGGTCCGGCTGTAACCATTGAGCAACAGGTGAAAAACAATCTCACGGTCACCTACACGACCAGCGTGAACCAGGCCTCGCAGCAGGTGATTCAGGTGGAGTACAACCTCACGCGCAATATTTCCATCGTTGCCTTGCGCGACCAGAACGGCGTCGTCAGTATTGTTACCAAGATTCGCAGGCGCAAACAGTGATCAGACACACTTGCTCTCCAGGTGGACAGAAGTATTTAATTGGTGCAGAATTTTCATGATTTTATGCAAAGGAGGACGCATGAAGTTCCAACATCTTCTAGTTGCCGTCGTGATGCTTGGCGTAGCTGTGTGGGCTCAACAACCCGCCTCAGGCACCGGACGTTATGATGCAGACATCCAGCAGAGAGTGACGAAGTTACTCGCGTCGAAATCGAAATGGAAAAATATCACTGCCACCACTGATGACGCCATCGTAACTCTAACCGGCACGGTGGAAGTTTATATCGATAAGCTCGACGCCGGCCGCAAAGTCGACAAAGTCGAGCACGTTGATGGCGTCCGCAATCACGTGGAAGTGACCAGCAGCGCCAGCGATTCCGATTTACAATCCAAACTCTCCGATAAACTGGCCTACGATCGCATTGGGCAGGGAATTACCTTCAATGCGCTTACCTTGAGTATTCAGAACGGCGTGGCCACGGTGGGCGGTGATGTGCGCGATTATTCCAGCCGCGATTCCGCGCTCGCGATCGTCGAAACCACGCCCGGCGTCAAGGACGTCATTGACAACATCAACGTGCTGCCAACCTCGCCCTTTGACGATGATCTGCGCATCCGCGTCGCCCGCGCCATCTACGGCTCACCCGCGCTAAGTCGCTACGCGATTGATCCGCAAAGGCCGATTCGCATCATCGTGGACAACGGCAACGTCACCCTCTACGGCGTCGTTTCGTCACAGCTCGACAAGCAGGTTGCGGAAACGCAGGCGCGCTCCGTGCCCCACGTCTTTAGCGTCAAGAATGAGCTGGTTGTCGCCGGAAAGCAAAACAAGTAGCGTTGTTCATATTCTCTAGACGAGGAGCAGCTCAGGCTGCTCCTCTTTTTGTTTTAAAATTACAGCGTGGCCCTGTTCCGTAATCTGCGCATCACCCTTGAAATGATCAAGTGGGAGCACTCCATTTTCGTGCTCCCCTTCGCCCTTAGCGGAGCCATGCTCGCCGCGCACGGATGGCCCGCGGCCCATGCTCTCATCTGGATCATCGTCGCTATGATCTCAGCCCGCTCCGCCGCCATGGCCTTCAACCGCCTCGCTGACGCATCCATTGATGCCGCCAATCCTCGCACCCGCACCCGCGCCCTTCCCGCCGGATTACTCAGCGCCGGCTTCGTTTCAATTTTCGTCGCCAGCGCTTGCGCCGTCTTCATTCTTTCCGCCTCGGAGTTGAATCGTGAAGCGCTCCTGCTCTCGCCTGTCGCCCTGGCGATTGTCATGCTTTATTCCTACACCAAGCGCTTCACTCGTTGGTCGCATCTAGTGCTCGGCTTCGCCATGGGCATAGCGCCCTCGGCTGCCTGGATTGCCGTCCGCGGCTCCTTCGATCCCAGAATTCTTTTACTCACGGCTGCCGTCACCTTTTGGGGCGCCGGTTTCGACGTCCTCTATGCCTGCCAGGATTACGACTTCGACCGTCAATCCGGCCTGCACTCCATTCCCCGCCATTTCGGCATTCGCCGCTCGCTCTGGATCGCGCGCGCCTTCCATCTCCTCATGCTGCTTCTACTCTGCGTGCTCGTCATCACCTTCGGCATGGGAAAAATCATGATGCTCGGCGTTGCCATCGTTGCCGCCCTCCTCATCTACGAACATTCGCTCGTCTCGCCCGGGGATCTCAGCAAGCTAAACGCCGCGTTTTTTACCATGAACGGCGTAATTTCTGTGGTTTTCTTCTTATTCCTCGCCAGCGACCTGCTGCTAAAGCGCTGAGAATCCTCGAAAAAAGCGCCTTGACAAAAATTCTGCAACCGTATATTTAGATATATATCTAATTAAGTAACGGCCTAAATACGCATGAAGATTTCGGCTGATAGCTAACAGCTGATGGCTAATTTATGAACAAGGCTTTCAAAGCGCTCGCCGACTCCACTCGCAGGGAAATCCTCAGCCTGCTGCGCCATGGCGAACGTACGGCCGGCGATCTCGCCGAGCGCTTCGACATGACCAAACCCTCAATGTCGCATCACTTTTCTGTATTGAAAGACGCCGACTTGATCACCAGCCGGCGCGATGGCCAGCAAATTTGGTATTCGCTGAATACGACCGTAGTGCAGGACGTCCTCGCCTGGAGTCTGGATCTAATGGGGGAAAAAGGAAAATCGAACGGGGCTTCGGCGAAAAAGCGCGGAGGCAAATAGCAAAGCCCGGAGGCAAATGCAAATTATGATGACTTCAAAATATTATTGGATCGCGGTTCTTCTCACCGTAGCTGCGGGCATCGCCACGTTCGCCGTCTATCCCCAGCTGCCCGCCATGGTGCCCACGCATTGGGACCTCAACAACCACGTCAACGGCTACAGCCCCAGGAGCGTCCTCTTCCTCTTCGGCCCGGGAATGATGGCCTTCATCATTCTGCTCACCAGTGTTTTGCCCTGGCTTTCGCCCAAACAATTCGAGATCGATAGCTTTCGCGATACTTATCTCTACATCATGCTTCTCATTGTCACCCTGCTCGGATATACCTACGCGGTGATCCTCCGGATGGCAACGGGGCATGAGATGAACGTTGGCCGCGCAATCATCGGCGGCGTGTCGCTGTTGTTTATTCTGTTGGGCAACGTAATGGGCAAGCTGCGACGCAACTTCTATTTCGGCGTTCGCACGCCCTGGGCTTTGGCCAATGAACGCGTCTGGAATGCGACGCATCGCTTTGCCGCCAAAACCTTTGTCGTGGCCGGCCTCATCGGATTCCTCCTGGCGCTCTTCAACCTCATCGGCTGGATTCCGCTCATCCCCTTGCTTGGCGCGGCATTCGTGCCCGTAATCTATTCGCTCGTCATTTATAAGCAACTGGAAAAACGCGGGGAAATCTCAGATTTCATGCCACAACAAGGGACAAAGTAGAGCGAGCGGGATCGCGACCCAAAGCCAGTCACTCTGTTTTCCACCTGGTCATTCCGAATCCGCTTCCGCGGTCAGAGGCTGTTTTTCGTTGCGTGTCAGTTGCCGATGAGATGCACCGGCACCGGAGAGATGCTATCGCCCTGCACGGGGGAACCGGAAACGCTAGCCCCACAGCCGGCAACGTTGATAATTCTGATATCGAACGCCCCATTCGCGCCGTAGTCGGTAACAAAGCCCTGGACGAAACCGATTACCGTGACCGGGTTGGGAATCGCGCCGACAGCTGGTTGGTTAAATATTGGAATCGTCACGACAGAGTCACTCGTTGATATGAGGTCACCCGCGTTCACTCCATCCAACCTCAGCGGATTGTCATCGCCAGCGAGAAACTGAGTTGCCAAGGACGGAACCGATGCGCCCGCGCAGTTAGAAGCGTCAGCGCCCATACAGTCTTGTCCTGCCCCGGGACCCGGCGCCGATGCATGGATTAGGCATTGAATTCCAGTGGCGTTCGCCTGAACAAACCCTCCTAAGCAAGCGTCCATGCTCGTTTCAATTGTCAGCTGCGAGCCGCACGAGATAGGCGCGGAACTGCATGCCGCAATGTTCTGTGCGTATTCGCAAGAACTGGCTGTACATGCGGTCGATGTGGAGGAAAAGCCCCCCGCGTTCAGCTGGACGGGATAATAAGATCCCTTCGTCGCCGCCGGTATGTGGGGGGGCGGAAGGCAACCGCTTCCGCAGCCCGCGGCCAACGTCAACGGGTAAGGCGTGCCGACCAAAGGAAGCGCGGCGGAGATTTGCCCTGTCGCGACATCCAGCAGCGGGCTGTTCCCTGCGCCATTTGGTGCGATATTCGGCAACAGCCAAGGTTTTACACACTGTGATTGGACTGGGAGACTATTACCGCTCGGATTGTAGACTTCCGCCGTGGCAGTAGCCGCGACCGAAAGCGCCGTGTTGCCCCATATTCGCGAGAAAAAGGCGGGTAGCGAACTGCTGGTTATCGTCACTGCGACTTGCGGATTGGTATTGCCCCCGTTTCCGTTCCCAGTAGAGGGCGTGACGATGATGCTAGCCACGGGAATTGCCTGGCCGGAAATCTTATTCTGCGATCCTGCTGCCTGCGCCACGGCGATGGCGGGAGCCGTTATCGAAATCCAAGGGGTGGTCGTCGCGTCAGTTGTGTACCCGGAGTTCGCGATAAACTTAGCGCCCGCGAGCGCTGCTACATCCGCTGCTGCTCGGGCATCGTTATGCGCGCTGTAGAGTGCCACGAGGTCAATTGCCAAAGCAGCTATTGCCAGAATCACAAAACTCAAAGCGATGGCGATGAGAATCATGGTTGCGCCACGTTCGTCGCCGCGATCTCGTAGTTTCCGAGAGAATTTGAGACGTACATTCATAGCTACGATTGGTTCGCCGCGTAGGCATCTACGCTTAGTGTAGTCGGCAAAACGGACGAGCCCCCGACCAACTGGACGACGTTTTGAAATCGCCAGGGATAGGGGTACTGAATAGTAACGTGACTATAGATAACGTTTTCGCCAGCACCATTAACAGGGCAAGGGGACGCATTGTTGGGCGTACAGCCACGATCAATGATGATGGTCAGAGTCCCCTGCGGGCAACTGTGAATGGTGTAGGTCCACATAAAATTGCTGGCGACTACATTCCATGATCCTCCGCAGGTATAGACGTTGGGGCCTTCGAGAGGCACCACATGCAAGTCCTCCAGATCCAAGAATACGGCCTGTTCGATCGCCTGAATCGACTGAGGCGGCGGCGTGAACTGGTTGGCCACCAAATCCGAGGTTGGCTCCGTGGCGGCCACAAAGGCGCCTTCCTGTGCCGCGCTGGCTAATTTTTGCTTGAGATTAAAGGCCCCGCTGAAATCGAAAATGCCCACGGTGAAAATCGTTAGCAAGGGAACGCACACGGCAAACTCGGCGATCTGTGATCCCGTAGAGTCGCCGAAGGCGAGCAGGAATCCGCGGATTGCATTTGCGATGCGCATCAATTTTGTGTCTGACTCGAACCAACTACTGAGATGGTTACCGATTGCAAACTAAGATTGGGATACGTCGGGAAAGGCAATCCAGAACCGAAAGGATATTGAAAACTGACTAGCGTGCCGCACTGTTGCGGGCTGTTGCCGAAGTTGATCATCACAAAACGGCAGATCGTCAAATTGTGGGCCGTCGGACCCGAACAAGCAGATGGTGGTGCGGGAGGTGACAAGCATGGTGTGTAGTATCCGACGGGAGGTGGATAGGTGATAATTTTCGACGGGTCAACGCCCGACGTCTGTAATATCGCAACCACTGCGGAGTCAACCGCGGAATCACTCGGCAAAGTGCTCGCCGGAGTGCAGGTTGCACAAGTTGGCCTTGACGCGTAACGTGCGCCTTCCCGTGCTGCACTGGTAACGGTGCCCCAAGTCTTGAAAGCTAAGCCAAACCAGAGTATGGCAAAAATAAACAAAAAGACAAGGGGAAGAACGACCGCTGCCTCAGCAATCTCCGCCGCCTCGCAATCCCGTGAAAAACCCTCAAGTGCGCGGAAGCTGATTTGAGATGGAACGTGGACGTTCAATGCAATCCCCCTCCGTGCCGAATTACATAAATCGCAACCGCGATCGCGGCCGAGACTCCAAACGGCACTTTGACCGCGTCAGGACTATCCAGCGTGAGTTCCTCGGCGGGTTTGTTGAACGTCAGCATCGCGCCTAACAATCGGAACATGTTTCTCACCGTGCGTCCCAGCCTCCCGCTCGCGATGACCATGCCCAGCGCCACCAGGCCATTAATCAGCACGGTCAATATGAGGACTGTGACAAAGCCATGCAGCCCGATGCAAGCCCCCACCGCGCCCATGAGCTTCCAATCGCCCGCGCCCAGGCTTCGCAAAAGCACAAACGGCAATAGCAGCAGCAAACCCAGTCCTGCGCCCAGCAACGCTTGTTTCGTGCCATACCAGCCGCCGGCAAGGGCATTTGCCCCGATTCCCAGAAAGAAGCACGGCACTGTGAGCCAATTTGGGATTCGCCGGTAGCGCCAGTCAGTCCATCCCGCGACTGCTGCCAATATCAACGCAACCAGCAACGGGGCACGGTTCAGCATGCTTGATAGCGCGCTTGAGGGCAATCGCCGCAGGCAGTCATCACAGCAAAAACCGCCTCTAGCGGGGATTCTCACATAGCCATGAGGGCAAGTCAATGTCACCCGAACCAGCGATAGCAAAACAAAACAGGCCCATTGCGCGGGCCTGTTTAAGAATCTCTCTGTCGGTTCAAAACGGCTGCCCACCATTTTGCGTCCTCTGCAAAAGGGTGGGCAGAATCCTAGCGGTTCAATTCATGCGTGCTTTCGCGCAAAGCTATCTGGCGGCGCGCATTATCGGCCAGTTGCTTGGCTTGCGGCAATAGATCGAGCGCCTTAATGACCTGCGGATCGTTCTCGGCCCGAATTTGCAATCCCATCTCCTGGCCGAATACGTCGGTGGCAATCTCACTCTTGATATTGGAGCGCACCCAGTCATTGTTTTCTGCCAGGTCGGCTTCGGTATAGGGAATCTTCTCATCCGTCAGGAACTTGCGGAAATCCTGCATGATGGCGTCATCAATTTCAAAATTCTTGGCCGGGTGATGATCGATACTGTAATGCTTGGCGAAATTGAAGAACGCGTAGTGTTGCAGCAGCGAGTCCTGGAAGCGATTCGTCTTGATGGGGTCGATTTTTACATCCGGCGTAATGCCCCCGCCGCCATAAACCGTGCGCCCGCTGTCCGTTAGTTTCACTTCCTTGCCCGCGTTGCTGTCGTCGCTGTCGCGGTCAAAGTAGTAATCGTAGAGAGAAACGTTTGAGTAGTCGCGCTGAATCAAGCGCCCACTGGGCGTGTAGTATTTGGCCGTGGTCAGAGCAAGTCCCGTGTTTTCCGCCAACGGATAAACGGTCTGCACCAGCCCTTTGCCAAAGGTGGTTTCCCCCACGATCAATCCGCGATCGTGATCTTGAATGGCGCCCGAGACAATTTCTGCCGCCGACGCCGTTCCGCGGTTCACCAACACGACCAGCGGATAATCCTGCCCGCCGTTGCCGTGCGCCGCGACATACCGCTTCTCCGGTGAAGACCGCCCGCGGTGGGAAACAATCAACTGCCCTTTATGCAGGAACTTGTCGGCCACGCCCACGCCTTCATTCAACAATCCGCCGGGGTTTTGCCGTAAATCGAGAATCAGTCCCTTCAGGTCGCCCATCTCAGCCAGCGCGTCGGAAACTTCCTTTTCCGTCGTCTCGCTGAAGCTGGAAATGTGCATGTAGCCTATGCCGGGACGAATCATGAAATGCAGGTCCACACTGTAACGTGGAATCTCATCCCGGACGACCGCGAACTCGATGGGTTTGTCCGCGCCTTCGCGGGCAATCGTGATGTGAACCGTCGTCCCCCGCGGTCCGCGCAGCAAATCGGCCACATCGCTCGTGCTCATGTTGTCAGTCGACTTGCCATCCACCGCGACAATAATGTCGCCCGGGCGGATGCCCGCCCGATAGGCCGGCGTTCCCACGAATGGCGCAATCACAATGACTTTGTTATTCCGTGGGCCGACCGTCATGCCCACGCCGTAATATTTGCCGCGCTGGTCTTCGCGCAGCGCGGCGTACTGCTTGGGGTCAAAGAAATTCGAATGGGGATCGAGTACGTGCAGCATCCCGGGAATCGCCCCGTTGTAAATAGCTTTGTCGGGATCCACCGGTTCTGCGTAGTTCTGCTCAATCACGTCGTAGACTGTGGCAAACTGGCGCAGGCTATCGCGCACATCGGCGTCGCTATCGGCAACGACCGTAGGGTTTTTCTGTGCGAACAGCACACCCAGAAAACCACACAGGAGAATAATTGTGATTGCAAGGGAAAAGCTTCGGCGGGAACTGCTTGCCATGTTCGAATTATCCTTGGGTGCAGGCATGGATAGGAATGAATCGCCTCGTCACCGCATTCTTAGCGCAGTATAACATGCGTCCCGACAGCGTCCGGAGGCCTGAACGTACCTAAGTAACCAACGCAAATCGGGTAGATTAACGCTCACCACGCTATGTTGTAAGATGCGGAAAAATCCCGTTTAGTTTCCGTTATTTGCCAGACGTTTGTTCATCGGCGGCGCGTTGCCGTCGCCCTTTAGCGGCAGTATGATGCAATCATGAGTTTTTCCGAGACCATCTTCCTGTTTTTTGTGGCTTTGCTTATTTTCGGCCCCAAGAAATTGCCGGAAATCGGCCGGCAGGTGGGGAAGATTCTCAACGACTTCCGGCGCGCATCCAACGAATTTAAGGCGCAGATCGAAGCTGAGATCTCGAAAGCTGACCTTGAACAGCGGCAAAGCCAGAGCAAGAGCTGGCAGGACAAGCCGAAAAATACCATCATGCTGCCGACCGCCCCGCCGCAGGGCACCGTTTCTGCCGATTCTACGGCGTTGACCGTTCCTGCGACCCCAGTTCTAGAAACCCCAGCTACAGAAGAGATTGCGTTGACCCCGGCTGCTGAAGAAACTTCCATGGCGAAGGCCCCGGATGCCTGAACTCGCAGCCGTCAATCCGCCTGCTGATGAGCAAGAGGCATTGCCCGCGATGGGCTTCCTTGATCATCTCGAAGAACTGCGCAAACGAATCTTCTATTGCCTTATCGCCGTCGTGATTGGATTTTTCGCCTGCTGGGGATATCACGAGTTCATCTTCAGCCTCATGCAAAAACCCATCGTGGAGGCGCTGCGTGCCAACGGCTTAGCCGAGAAGCTGGTCTATCTCAATCCCACCGACGCATTCAACTTGTATCTCAAGCTGGCATTTATGGCCGGCGTTTTCGTAACCTCGCCGTTTATTTTGTTTCAGGTGTGGCTGTTTATTTCGCCGGGGCTTTATCGCAATGAGAAGCGTTATGTATTCCCATTCATGTTCTCGACCATCGGCTTGTTTCTTGCCGGCGGATACTTCGGCTACAAAATCGTATTCCCGGCCGCCCTGCAATTTCTGATTGGCTTCGGCAAACAATTCACGCCAATGATCACCATCCACGAATACACGGACCTCTTTCTCAGCGTGATTCTGGGATTGGGCGTCGTCTTCGAAATGCCGATTGTGATTTTCTTTCTGGCGCTGATGGGCGTGGTCACGGCGGCCTGGATGTGGCGCAATATCCGTTACGCAATTCTGGGAATTTTCATTGTCGCAGCGATTCTCACGCCCACCCCTGATATTTTGAACATGTGCATCTTCGCGGCCCCGATGGTTGGTTTGTACGTCTTGAGCATCGGCATCGCCTGGGCCGTGCATCCCAAGCAACGCAGGGCCCGGCAGGAAAGAAAAGAACAAGCATGAAATTGTTTTTATCCCAGATGAAATTGCCAGGCGTGGTCTGCGTTTTAGTCCTTCTCGCTGCGTGTACGCAAAATCAAGGCAAGGCAGCGCAATCCGGCAACGCAGACGCAAGCGCTCCGGCGGCGCAGGCGAGCGGCCCCAATGTGGCCACGGTCGCAGGCCCTCCACCGGCCTTCGATGAGCAGCGCGCGTGGCAATACACCAAAGATGTTGTGGCCTTCGGGCCGCGGCCCATCGGCAGCGAGAACCACACAAAGCTTGAAGAGTACATCCTCGCGCACCTCAAGGGCGACGATGTGGTCGCCGACACGTTCATGGCGGACACGCCCGCGGGGCAATTGCCGGTACGCAACATCATCGCCAGATATCCCGGGACCAAAGATGGCGTCATCATCATCGCCGGGCATTACGACACGGTGTATGCGCTGCGCAACGCCGGATTCGTCGGCGCGAATGACGGCGGTTCATCCACAGCCGTTCTGCTGGAACTTGCCAATCAATTGCGCGGCAAGAAGCGCGAGGGCTACAGCGTCTGGCTGCTCTGGACTGATGGCGAAGAAGCCATCAAGCAATGGGAGTCGGGCGTGGACAGCGTTTACGGCGTACGCTACCTCGCGAAACAATGGCAGAAAGACGGCACGCTGAAAACCATCAAAGCATTTTTGCTCGCCGACATGATTGGCGACGCCGACCTGAACATTGACCGCGATCTCGATTCGACGCCATGGCTCGAAGACGTCGTCTATCGCGCGGCCACGCAACTGGGCTATCAATCGCACTTCTTCGCTCGTCAGATCCCCATGGACGACGACCACACGCCCATGATGCAGCTTGGCGTCCCCAGCGCCGACTTGATTGACTTCGACTACGGCTACGGCAATGTCTTCTGGCATACGCCGCAGGATACGCTCGATAAGCTTAGTCCTAAGAGCATTGCCGTTGTGGGCGAAGTCATTCTCGAAACCGTGCGCATGCTCGATGCATCGGACCTATCAACCGAGAACAGAAACCACTAAACGATACGGAGGGGCTTTGTGTCCTTGGCGGTCTGCGATTTCCTTCCGGCGGTCCGAAGACGCCAGGATGCGCAGTGGGATACTTTTCAAGAATCGCGTTGTAATGCGCCAGGCCTGCCCAGGACGGGTTTGAAGGCTCAGGGTGAGCCTGGAGTATGTCGGCCAAAATCGTGCCTCCTGGGGCGAATTAAATCGTTTTAATGGGCATGTTTTCGGTGTGTGTTTTCAATAAGTTACGGACAATGTTTTCCACAGGGGTTTAATGTTCATTGGTCACAGCGGGAATGTTCACATATCACAGTTCGAAGACGAATTATCCACAGGTTTGGAAGCGAATCCTGTGTGTCTTTGTCGATGCGCTCCTGATGTAGAATTCTTGCGCTAATCGAATCCGCTACCACAGGAGTGACGCTTGACTATGAACTACACCCGAATTGCACTGGCTTCGCTTGGAGCTGTGGTCGCCTATTTCGCCTACGGCTTTGCCATGTTCGCCGCGTGGCCGTCCCTGCAAACTGAGTTCCTGAAATATCCCAATGTCTATCGTCCCAAGGACGAGATGATGAAGGTGATGCCCTACGGCATGATCGCCATCGTTATCGCTATCGTAGTCGTCGCGATTCTTTACGCAAAAATATATTATGCGGGCGGCGGTGTTGTGGCAGGCATAGGCTTCGGCGCGCTCATCGGTCTTTTCTCTGTTTGCACTTTTGCGATCCACAATTACATCAACCTGAACATCGGCATTAGGTTGACAGTTTACCAGTGCATCGCCTACTTCATTCAATGGGTGGTCGTCGGAGCGGCGATAGGGCTCATCTACAAGCCGGCGTAAAGTTGTTGAACAAAGAGTTATCCAGAAATCTGATTGGCATGGGCCAATAACCTGTAAGAGCTGAGGTTCAATCTGGCAGAAGCATTTTGCGGCGCAGGGCCTGGTAGCGAGGATGGGAGCGAAGACGGCCTAGTTTGGGCTCGGTGGCTAGATACAGCGCGATGGCATCGCGGTCCTCGATGGCTTTCTCGTACCAGTCCAGCGCCTGTTCCACCTGTCCCAAGCCCAGGCACATGATTCCGAATACGCCGGGAGCCACGTAGCCCGATTGCGCGCGCTGTTCTATTTCCTTCAAGACAGATGCCGCCTCTTCGCTCCGGCCTGCCCGCGAATAAAGATTGCGCAGCGAAGCCAGCACCCACGGGTTTCGCTCCGAAAACCCAGCGGCACGCTCTACGGCATCGACCGCCTTCTCGAGGTCGCCTTTGAGAAAATAACCCAGCCCGAGCATCCAGTGCGAAAAATAGTAGGTCGCGTCCAACTCCAGCGCCTTGGTCGCGAGGGTGATCGCCGTGTCCGGATCATCCCGGCGATACGCATTTTCCGCCAGGCCGATCACCGCCAGATGATAGAGTGGGTCGAGCTCCGCCGCCCGGTTGAACTCGACTTCCGCTTCCTTCAAGCGTCCCAGAGGTTGGAGGAAGTGCATGGCGTAACAGAAATGGACTTCGGCGACGGCCGGGCCAAGCTCCAAAGCCCGCTTCATCTCGCGCTCGGCTCCCGTCCAATCGTAGTCGTAGTATCCCAGCACGCTGCCGAGGTAGGCATGCGCAACCGGGAGACTCCCGTCCAGCTCAAGAGCTTTCTGCAGAGCCCGTTTCGCGTCCGGCAAAATCCCGCAAGGAGCAGCCATGCCCCACACGGCTTCGATGAACCGCAAGTATCCCACCCCGGCGTGAGCGAGCGCATACTTGGAATCGCGCGCGAGCGCCTGCTCGAAGTACTCGCGGGCGACCCGAACGCTCTCAGGATTGAGCCGGGCCGAAAGATGCCGTCCCCGAAGGTAAAGATTGTAGGCCTCCAGATCCGCAGTGGGCCGGTTCAGCAGCGGCTGGCCGCTCAACTTGAGTTTCAGGGTTTCGACGATGGCCTGCGAGATTTCATCCTGAATTGCGAACACGTCGGTCATCTCGCGGTCGTAGCGCTCCGACCAGAGGTGGTATCCGTTCGTCGCCTTAATCAACTGGGCGGTCACGCGGAGGCGACTGCCGAGTTTGCGCACGCCACCTTCCAGGATGTATTCCACGTTCAGCCCCTGCGCGATGCTGCGTATGTCCTGTCCCTTCCCAGCGAACGCCAGCGTCGAGGTACGCGCGGTCACTAGCAGGCCCGGTACTTTGACCAGCGCATTGAGGATGTCCTCCGCCAAGCCGTCGCTGAAGTATTCGTTTTCCTTGTCGCCGCTGAGATTGGAGAACGGGAGCACCGCGATCGAAGGCGGGTTCGAGACCGGAGCCGCTACGGCTTCTTTCAGCGCCTGTTTGACCTCGGCGATGCTCTGGAATCGCTGCGCTGGCTGTTTAGCGAGGCAACTGGCGACCACGCGCGCAACCTCCGTCGGCGCCTCCGTCAGCGGCGGTGGATCCTTGTGCAGGATCGCCGCCAGGATCGAGATCGCGTTTTCGCCGCGGAATGCTTTTCGTGCGCTGAGCATCTCATACAAGACCACGCCAAAGGAGAAAATGTCCGAGCGGGCGTCCACGCTCTTGCCCTGGGCCTGCTCCGGCGACATGTAATGAGCCGTTCCCAACACTGTGTTTTCCTCGGTGAGCGTAAGCGTTTCAGTGTCGTCGCCCTGGCGGAAACCTCCGTTGGTCGGGGCGCGTGCCACGACTTTCGCCAACCCGAAATCCAGGAGCTTTATGCCGGACTTGGTCACCAGGATGTTGTCCGGCTTCAGGTCCCGGTGCACGGTTCCTCTCTGATGCGCCGCTTCCAGCGCGTCGCAGATCTGCACGGCATATTTCACCGCGAGCGCCAGAGGCAGGGGACCCGGTTCGACTGGGGACAACAGTGGATGTCCATTCACGAATTCCAGGACAATGAAATCGGGACCGACGTCGTAGATTTGACAGATGTTCGGGTGGTTGAGAGCGGCGACGGCGCGGGCTTCCCGGGCAAATCGTTCCGAGTACTGCTCGGAGGAAACCTTGAGAGCGACCATCCGGTCAAGGCGGGTGTCGCGAGCCTTATAGACGACACCCATGCCGCCAGCGCCGATCTGCGAGAGAATTTGGTAGGGTCCGAGCGTGTCGCCGACCGATAGAGGCATAATCCTAGTGGTCATTTTGTCGCTTCGTGACCGACATTGATTGTATATTCCAACCGACCAGGCCGGAACCCTCAAACTGGCGTTCCGAGCCTGGTACCCTAGGCTCCGCAGGACGTGCCTGATTGCGATGACCTATACTGCTGCACTGACGGCAAAGCGAATGAAGGAGTTCAAATGCAATCTGAAATTAAAATAGGGCAACGTTTCAAGTTCAAGATATTGTCCGAGAACCCTTCGCGCGAGCGGCAGGCGGTTGTCACTCGCGTACTTTCTGATACAGAGGAAGGACTCGGGCCGGAGGTAGGCTTCTATCTCGCCTATTGGGTAGAGGCTTATGAACTGCCAGAAACGCAGCCTCGGACAACGCTGGTGTTCGAACGTGGAGTTGACTTTAACGTATACCTCGGCGGACGCCAGGTCAGCATCACTTTGCTATAGCGATAAGGCACGGCCTTCGGATCAATAAATTGATGAGTCGTCGAAGGCGGATGTTAACAGACGGAACGTAACCCAGTTTCTTGGAGGTCAAGATCCCAGCTCAATGGTTCGCTTTGCATAAACCCTTTGGCGTCCAATCGTGGACCAAGGTCGTCGGCGGTTGCGAAGACTGATGGAGGATGAGGACGATAGAACGACGCTGCTCTGTTCCGATGGCGGTGAGATGCATCGATAATCCCATGGGAACGATTACCGCCGGGCCCCCGACTCGACCGATCTGCATGCGGCCATCGGAGGTCTCCAGGCAGGTTTCGCCGCCCACGGCGTACCAGGCCTCGGGGCCAGAGTGGACGTGCGCGGGCGCGGTCATTCCGGGTGTGAAGTCGGCCTCCATCAATTGCGCCGAGTAGTTTTCTCCGGCCACGATTGGAAGCGGACCAATTTTGGCAACCGGAGTACCGTGGGCCGGCCTCCAGTCCTCGTCCTCGATGGTCATCAACCAGACTTTGCCAAACGACTCGACAACCACACCTCGCGGCCCCTTGTCTGCTTGCGCCACAATGCGGGTTGGATAGGCATCGAGATGCCAGAATACTTGCGGTTGTGTGAATTGACCTACGGGATTGTCGGCGAGAATCCAGCAGCCAATTTCTTGGGTTCGCGTACTCACCGGCTTGCAAGGATCGCCCGGAACCGCAACGGCTTGCGCCATCAGTTGTGTCCATGGGACAAGGAGCAGATAGAAAAAGAGATAGAAGAAGAATGTGCTTTTCACTCGCACCCGTCGAATCATCAATTTGAATCTTAGAGTCATTCGTGGCTTTCAGGAAGGGATTGTATATCCGGACGAGAGGGATCCGCCCGTAAAGAAATGTTTCGTAAGGAGAGATTTTCAGGTTCTGGCTGTATTGCCGGGAATCTGGAAGTTTAGGAATAAACACTTCGGGGCCTTTTTCAGGACCGGTAGAACTGCTGCTCCCTGTTTTCTTTCGCTTAACTGTTGTGACGACGTCGTGTGCACCTATTCGGTCGTGACGTTGTGTTCCCTAGGAACGCTCTTCTCCCTCCCGCGAAAAAAGTGGGAACTTCTCTCGGATTCCGGGAAAATATGAAAAGATTCAGATGGGGTCGCCGCGTTCATACCCCCAACGGATTCGTCCCGGAAAGATTACGAGATGCGAAAAGGGTTTACGAGAAGGCCACAACCGGACGCGCCCGCCACGCAAACGAAGAACTACATCACGCCAAGCGGACTCCAGCGCCTCAAAGACGAGCACCGGTTTCTGCTCAGCAGGGAACGCCCGGCCGTAGTGGAAGTGGTGGCGTGGGCTGCCGGCAACGGCGATCGCAGTGAAAACGCCGACTATCAGTACGGCAAGCGGCGGCTGCGGCAGATTGATGGACGGATTCGCTTTCTCACCAAACGAATCGAAGCTGCGGAAGTGGTGGACCCCGAAGCTCGAAGATCGGGGCAGGCAGCAGCGAGGGCGTTCTTCGGCGCGACCGTGCGCTATGCCAACGCCGCGGGAGTGGAGCGAGTGGTGAGCATTGTGGGCACAGATGAGGTCGATCTCGACCGCAACCACATCAGTTGGGTTTCGCCTCTGGGGCGCGCGTTGATGAAGTCGGCAGCGGGTGACAGCGTGGTCCTGCAATTGCCGGGCGGTACAGAAAATCTTACGGTGCTGGAAGTGCGTTACGAGCGCATTGCTGTGGAACCGTTCCGTGAACCACCTGGGTCCGAGGCTCGATCCAAGGCTATATCCAAGGGCGGATCGCAGGCGTCGGCAGAGTGAGTTCTTCGCCGAGGGTAATCAACAGGAGTCTCGCTCGACAGGGAAACAGCTGGGGAAACTGAACGGGGCCGATTTTCTGTGTCCTCCAAGTCAGCGTAAGTACGACGAACCATTCGGTTGCGCTCGGGGCAGGCTCTTAACGACCGCAATGCATACAGTGAACACTGTAGAGCCTCGATATTTAGTTTGTTGATAATATTTTGCCGCGGTACGGGAGCGCTGAATCCAAGGAGGCTGACGGCGTAGTAGATGAGTGCCCTCCAAATTCTGATTGCCGATGATCATGAGTTGTTCCGGCGGACTGCGCGATCTTTCGTCGAATCTCATCCCAACTGGCAGGTTTGCGGTGAAGCCGGGGATGGGATCGAAGCGATTGAGAAGGCGAAGCGGTTGCGCCCTAATGTCATCCTCATGGACATCAACATGCCTCGGATGGACGGGTTAGAGGCGACACGAATTATTCGCCGGGAGCTTCCCGAGTGCAAGGTAATCCTTGTCACGCAGAATCACGAAACAATTGCGCGGCAGCAAGCGGCCGCGGTCGATGCGAAAGGCTCGATCACGAAGTCGGAATTTACCGAGCAGTTGCCCGCAGTCATCAAAAGGCTATTCGAGAACCCGGTCCCGGAAACGGGCGAAGCCGCGGAGACAGGAGCTGCCGTTACGCCGGTATGGTTCGGCGGCGGGGGAGCCCTGGGCCAATTGGTCCGCGAATTCGATTGGACGAAAACACCCCTGGGGGCCATGGAAGAATGGCCCCAAAGCTTGAAAACTGTTGTTCGCACCCTGCTTACGACACGCTTTCCCATGTGGATGAGCTGGGGACCGGAACTCACTTTTCTCTATAACGATGACTATGCGCGGATGACCCTGGGGAAGAAACACCCGTGGGCGCTGGGAAAGCCCTCTCGCGTGGTGTGGAAGGAAATCTGGGACGACATCGGCCCCCGCATTCAAAGAGTCCTCGATACCGGTGAGGCGACGTGGGATGAAGCACTGCTTTTGTTTTTGGAGCGGAGCGGATACCGCGAGGAGACGTATCACACTTTTTCTTACAGTCCTTTGTCCGGGGACGATGGAACGGTTGCCGGGCACCTGTGCGTGGTCTCGGAAGAAACCGACCGCGTGATCGGCGAGCGCCGGCTTAAGACGCTGCGCTCGCTGGCGGGAGAGTTGAGTAAGGCCATCACCGAGGAGGAAGTGGTCTCCTGTATCGCTCGCTGTCTTGGAGAAAATCAAAGGGACTTGCCGTTTACGGTGCTGTATCTCTTTGCGGAAAATGGAAACGAAGCGCGGTTGGCCTGTCAAACAGGAATGGGGGCACATCATCCGGCGGCGCCCGAGTCGATTCTGTTGAGCGAAGCGAATCAACCCTGGCCCCTCGGCCGGATACTCGCTGGGGAAAATTCCATTATCGTGGAGGATCTACCGGAGAGATTTGAGTCGGTTCCCTCAGGGGCATGGGACACACCGCCTTGGCGAGCTCTGCTCCTCCCCATCACGAGTCAGGGTCAAGACAAGCCTGCGGGCGTTATCATCGCGGCCCTCAATCCCTTTCGTCCGTTAAATGTCACCTACGCTGGATTCCTCGATCTGGTTGCGGGCCAGATCGCCTCCAGCATTGCGAACGCGCGTGCGTACTCGGCGGAAAGAGAACGCGCCGAGGCTTTAGCGGAGATTGATCGCGCGAAGACGGCCTTCTTCAGCAACGTGAGCCACGAGTTCCGTACTCCTCTGACGCTGATGTTGGGGCCGCTCGACGATCTGCTGGCCAGGAGCCAGACGCACCTGACGCCAACGGCCAAGGAGCAGCTCGAACTGGTGAGTCGCAACGGCGCGCGCTTGCTGCGGTTGGTCAATACATTATTGGACTTCTCGCGCCTTGAAGCTGGACGAGTACAGGCGGTTTATCTAGCGACGGACCTGGCAAGCTTTACTTCCGAATTGGCCAGCGTATTTCGTTCGGCCACGGACAAAGCCGGATTGCGCCTTATCGCAGATTGCTCGGATCTTGGGGAGCCGGTCTATGTAGATCGTGATATGTGGGAAAAGATTGTTCTGAACTTGATCTCCAATGCTTTCAAATTCACTTTTGCAGGGGAAATTGCTGTGAGTGTGCGTCGCGCGGGTGATATGGCCGAGCTCCGCGTTCGGGACACCGGCGTGGGGATTCCGGCGGAAGCCATCCCGAAATTGTTCGAGCGATTCAATCGTGTTCCCAATATGCCGAGTCGAACTCACGAAGGGAGCGGAATCGGCCTGGCTTTGGTACATGAGTTGGTTAAGCTGCATGGCGGCTCCGTAAGAGTTGAAAGTATTGTGGAGCAAGGCTCGACGTTTGTAGTCAGCATTCCCTTTGGACAAAGTCACGTCGCCGCGGGCCAACTTGGGGGATCTCGCAGTTTGGCTTCTACCGCGGTGGGCGCGAAGCCGTTCGTAGAAGAGGCTCTCCGATGGCTGCCCGACCATGCGGCCGGGAGTGACGAAATCTTTTCCGCGCAGGACGAGTTACTGCCGGTGCCGTGTCCGCCAGTGTCGGAGGCGGCCGTTCGCCCTCGCGTGGTTGTGGCTGACGATAACGCCGACATGCGCCATTATCTGGTCCGGTTGTTATCGGAACAGTACGAAGTCGAGGCGGTCAGCGACGGTCAAGCAGCTCTTCAGGCCGTGCATAAGAACCGTCCGGATCTTATTGTTAGCGATGTCATGATGCCGATACTCGACGGCTTTGACCTTCTGAAGGCACTGCGGGGCGACGAGCAGACTCGCACCATTCCAGTCGTGCTCCTTTCGGCGCGCGCGGGCGAAGAATCGCGAGTGGAAGGCGTCGAAGCGGGTGCGGACGATTACTTGATAAAGCCGTTCTCGGCGAGGGAACTGCTGGCGCGGGTCAGCGGCCGGCTGGAAATTGCGCGTCTGCAGCGCGATCGAGAGACACAACTCAGGGTAAGCCAGGCAGAGCTCGAACAGCGAGTTCAGGAACGCACGCGGGAACTGTTGAATGCGAGCGCGGAACTCCGCGAATTGTCTGCCCGCATTTTGCAGGCGCAAGACGAGGAGCGACGGCGAATCGCGCGGGAACTCCACGACGGCGTGGGTCAACTTCTCGCGGCGCTCGACATGGAGGCAGTCAATTTAGCCAGCGAGCAAGACCGGCTCAGTCCACGCGCCGCGCTGTCGCTCAGCAACATTCAATCGTTCGTCGCACAAATGACCAAAGATATTCGCACTATGTCGCACCTTCTGCATCCGCCCCTGTTGGACGAGATTGGCTTGAAGTCGGCGCTTACGGAATACGTCAATGGGTTCTCAGAACGGAGTGGTATTCGGGTATCGCTCGACTTCGCAGCGGGCATCGAGCGTCTCGACCGCGACTATGAGCTTTCGTTGTTCCGGATTGTGCAGGAATGCCTTACAAATATCCATCGCCATTCAGGAAGTAAGACGGCTTGCGTCCGCATTGTGCGCGACCATGGAGCGCTGGTGCTTACGGTTCAGGACCAAGGCAGGGGATTACAGGCGGAACGATTGTCAGAAATTCAGTCGCGCGGTTCTGGCGTCGGGATCCGCGGTATGCGAGAACGGGCCCTCCAATTATCCGGGACCATGAGTATTGAATCCGACAGTTCGGGAACGAGAATCCATGTGGTTATTCCGACCCCCAAAACCGCTTCGCGGCAGGGAACGGACAGTGACGAAGCCCTGCAAACGGCGGTCTGAGAATTATCGAGGTGAGGCTCGCTCCGAGGCCGCCGCCCAAAGTATTTTCACGCAAAAGCAGATTCCTCGCACGTTCTCGCTTCGCTCCGAACGGCTCGGAATGACAATGTCGTTGGAGCGATGTCAGGGACGGCAAAGTGCGACTGTGTCCACCTGATTCTAGCTAATCCCTACTCCACTGCGTTCTTAGCAACGACTTCTTTGTACCACTGGGCGCTGAGCTTGGGGGTGCGCACCTGGGATTTGAAATCCACATAGTGGAGGCCGAAGCGTTTGCTGTAGCCGTCCGCCCATTCGAAGTTGTCGAGCAGGCTCCAGAGGAAATATCCCTTGATGGGGTAGCCTTCGGTGGCGGCGCGATGCAAGTGCGTGAGGTGGTTGCGTACGTACATCACGCGGTCGGTATCTTCAATGTGGCCATCGGCGGTGAGCACGTCATCGGAGGAGGTGCCGTTCTCGGTGATGTAGAGCGCTTTGGGATTCCATATCTCGCTGACGTTTCGCACCGCCCAGTAGAGGACCTCGGGACCGATGAACAGCCAGTTCGCCGAAGCCATCCGCGGGAACGAGGTGGGCCGAGGCACGACTTTGTAGCCAGCAGGGGAAGAATCGGCTTCGACGTAGCCGGGCGTGTAGGAGTTGATGCCGACGAAATCAAGCGGGCTGCCGATGATTTTCATGTCACCCGGCTCGACTTTGGGCGCATTCGCGCCTTCGCGTTGAAGATAGCCGTCGGTGTATTTGCCTTCGAGAACGGCGGTGAGGAAAGGCGCGTTTTCTTCACGCTGGGCGAGTTGCGCAGCTTTGATTTGCTCGGCGTTTTCTATGACGGGAACAAAAACCTTTGTATTTTCGGCGAGGCCGACCTGCGTGCCAGCTTTGGCGTTGGCGCGAATGGCTTGCACGCCCAAGCCATGGGCTAACACGGCGTTGTGGCGGATTTGATTGACTTGCGCATCCGGCAACTTCAGGCCCGGCGCGAAGCGGCCTTCCTGATATCCGAGGTTGGTCCAGCACTCGAATTCGTTGATGGTGAAGAAGTGGCTGACGCGGTCGGAGAGATGTTTGGCGACGTACCCCGCATAGTCAGCGTAGGCTTTTGAGGTGTCACGGTTCTGCCAGCCGCCGGGCAGGGCTTGGGGCAGGTCCCAATGAAAGAGCGTGACGTAAGGAGTGATGTTGTTCTTGAGCAGTTCGTCGAGGACGCGATTGTAGTAATCGAGACCCTTGGGATTGGGTGCGCCGGTGCCATCGGGAAATACGCGCGGCCACGCGATGGAGAAGCGATAAACGCTCACACCAAGATTCTTGAGAAGCCGAATGTCTTCTTTGTAAAGATGGTAAGAATCGTCGGCCACGTCGCCGGTGTCGCCTTGAAACGTCTTGCCCGGGGTGTGCGAGAAGGTGTCCCAAATGGAGGGCTTGCGTCCGTCTTCGGCGACTGCGCCTTCGATTTGATAGGAGGCGGTGGCGCATCCCCAGAGAAAGCCCTTTGGAAATTCGAGCAGCTTGGGCTTACCGACTGTGGCGAGAGCTTTTTGCCAGGGGAGCGCGGTGGTGACGGCGGCTGCGGCGGTAGTCGTAGCAAGAGTTTTTCCAAACTGGCGGCGGGTGAGGTTTTTCATGTTCCAAAAAGCTTACCACCAGTTTTCCCGTTAGTAGTGGGCTACTTTGAATTGTTGGGCCATTTTGTGAAAGCAAAGTAATAAAGCGCGAAGATACCCACCACAGGAATCATAATCAAGATGGATAGCCAAGGCCTGAAACCGGCTTTTTTGAAAATAGTCCAGTACGGGGGTAACATCGCGAAACCTATAAATGCAATCAGCATCATGTGAAGCCGTTCAAATAGACCTTCAAGCATTACGCCACTCTCTCCGCCCTCGTTGCTAATAGGCTTCCCAGAGGGCTAGCAAGTCCGCAACTTCCCAGAGTCTGTCTCTCACAGCAGCGGCCGTTGCCGGACTCGTGCGAAGTGTACGGTGAATCTTGATGAAATTGTACGCGAAGTAGTCTAGCGCAGTCGCAGCCGCATGCTTTTCCAACTTGCCCGAGATCCATTGGACAGTCGTGTATAGCGGCGCATGATTCAAAGTAGGCCACTACCTTCGTGTTTGCTTTTGCTCTTTCTCGAACTTTCATTTCTAATGCTTTTCTTATGCGAACACTCGGAACACTACTACTCACCCTGACAACATTTTTACTTCCCACTTATGCGCAAACTTCGGACGCTAGCGCGCGCATTATTGACGAAGCACTCAAGCCCTCGCCCATAGGCGACAATCTGCAACGGTTGACCGATCAAATTGGCGGGCGCGTTCCGGGCACTCCAGCGATGACGAAAGCTATCGCGTGGGGCGTGGATGCGTTTAAGGCAGCTGGCGGCGCGAACGTTCACACCGAAGAGTTCACCATTCAGGCTTCATGGGCGGAAGGCGCTACGAAAATGGAAGTCGTCGCGCCCGAGCGGTTTGCTTTGCGGGTGAACTCAATCGCGTGGGCACCGGCGCTCGCCCCGCAGAGCCATGTTCCGATTGTTGACGTCGGCGATGGCTCGACGGCAGCGTTTGCGAAAGCTTCCGGACTGGCGGGAGCGATTTTGCTGGTGCACTCCGAGGAGATGAAAACCTGGGATGATCTCTTCGCTGAATATTCACGCGCGCCTGGAATCATTGATCGGGCTTTGCAGGCGAAGGCACTGGCGGTGGCATTCCAATCGACGCGTCCGCACGATTTGATGTATCGACACACGAACGCGGTGAATGGAGAGATTGATCGCATCCCCATGGTGCTGGTGGCGCGGGAGGATGCATCGCGAGCGGCGCGACTGTTGGCCTCGGGACAGAAGCTGTATGCGGATATCTGGATTCCCAACCATGTTGGCGGGCCGATCAAAGCGGCCAATGTTGTGGCCGAAATCAAGGGCAGCGAAAAGCCGGATGAGTTCGTGACTCTGGGCGCGCATCTCGATTCGTGGGAGTTAGGCACGGGCGCGCTCGATAATGGCTGCAATGCCGCGTTGGTGATTGATTCGTTGCGCGCGATTAAAGCATCAGGCTTAACGCCTCGACGCACGATTCGCTTCATATTGTTTGCCGGCGAAGAAGAGGGTATGACGGGATCGTTTTCGTATGTTCGTGCCCATCGCGCCGAACTCGACAAGGCTGCGGGCGTGGTCGTTTTTGATTCCGGCATCGGCAGGGTTACAGGGTTTTCCGTGGGAGGACGGAAAGATGCAGTAAGCGCGACAAAAGAGATTCTCGCGCCACTGGCGCAATTCGACGCGACGGGCGTGACCACGGATGCGGATTGGGGCACCGACAATTTCGACTTCCTGCTGGAAGGCGTGCCAACGTTGGTGGCCAATCAGGAAGAGGGAAATTACCTCATCAACTACCACGCGTCTTCGGACACGTTCGACAAGGTGGATATTGCGCAGTTGAAAAAGCATACTGCCGAAGCTGCGTGGGTGACTTATGCGCTGGCTGATTCTCCGGATCGCATCGGCCCGCGGTTGAACCATGCCGAGATTGAACAAACTTTGCGTGAGACGCATATGGACGACCAGTTGAAGCCCACAACTCTGTGGCAGCAATGGCAATCAGGCAAGCGGGGAAGAGCGCAGTGAGGGTTTTATTTCTGGTCAAAACCCCCACCCTGTCGCAAAAGGCGCGACAAGGGTGGGGCACCCGGAGAAATGAGAGGTGAACCAGATCGAGCTTTGGGTGGGCTTCAACCTGTTCGTCGGCTTGATGTTGGTTCTCGATCTCTTTGTATTTAATCGCCGGGCGCATACGGCGAAGCTTGGCGAGGCCTTGGGCTGGAGCGCTCTGTGGATAGGCATTGCGGTAGTATTTGGCGCCCTGATTTATTTCTGTCAGGGACGCGCCACCGGGCTTGAGTTTGCCACCGGGTACGTCATTGAGCTTTCGCTCAGCGTGGACAATCTCTTCATTTTTATCTTGATCTTCACGCACTTCCGCGTGCCTGAAGCGCAGCAGCATCGGGTTTTATTTTGGGGTGTGGTCGGCGCGCTGGTGATGCGGGCCATTTTCATTTTTGCGGGAGTCGGCCTGCTGCGGCGCTTTGAATGGATTATTTATCCCTTTGGGGCATTGCTGGTTTTCAGCGGCATTCGGCTTTTCCGAAAGCACGGCGCCAGCATTGACTTGGATAATAATTTCGTTCTGCGATGGCTTCGGCGGGTTACGCCTGTTACGCCGGATTATCGGGGACAGCATTTCTTTGTGCGCGACCCGGGGCTCTCAGCAACGCCGCTGTTCGTCGTCCTGCTGGTCATCGAACTGACCGATGTACTTTTCGCTACCGATTCGATCCCGGCGATACTCGCGATCACGAACAAGACTTTTATTATTTATTCCTCCAATGCGCTGGCAATTATGGGCCTGCGCTCGATGTTTTTCGCATTATCGGGTTTGATGAAAGTCTTTCATTATCTGCATTACGGGCTGGCTATGATTTTGATTTTCATCGGGACGAAGATGATGTTGGCGCACTATTATCCGATTCCGACGGGATGGGCGCTGGCCGTGGTGGCGGTGATTTTGGCAGTTTCAGTGCTCGCGTCAGTAGCAAATCCTAAAGAAGATGCGACGGGTCAGGCTTAGACGAACGTGATGGCTTTGCCGGAAAAGAGAGAATGCTTCAAGAAGCGGGCGTCGTCATGATGGGGAAAATCGGTTCGGTAATGTGCCCCGCGACTTTCTTCACGGGTGAGGGCTGAACGCGCAACCAGAAGGCCCGCCGTTTGCAGATTTCTCGCTTCATGGGCGCGGCGGGTATGAGGGTGAGCCACTTTTGGGCAGAGAGCTTCGAGTATCTTGATCGCGCGCTTTAAGCCTTGCGCCTCGCGCACAATACCGACGTCTTTCCACATGACATCTTGAATCTCGCGGATGATTTGCTCGGGGTCGGCGTCGGTCGCAGGGGTATCGGCGTCGTGGGTGGATGAGGCATGCTTCGACGAAATCTCGTGCTGCATGGCTCGTCCCGCGCGCGCTCCGAAGACAAGCCCTTCAAGCAGGGAATTGCTGGCGAGGCGGTTCGCGCCGTGGACCCCGGTGGCGGCGGCTTCGCCGGCGGCATAGAGTGCCGCTATGGTGGCGCGGCCGTCCAAGTCGGTGTGAACGCCGCCCATAGCGTAATGCGCGGCGGGACGGATGGGAATCATGTCCGTCGTGATGTCAATGTTGTATTGCAGGCAAGTTGAATAAATGCGGGGGAAGCGGCTCTGCACGTGCCTTGGGTTCAAATGGGTCAGGTCGAGATAGACGACAGGATCTTTGGCGCTGCTGATTTCGAGTTCGTGGACGATGGCGCGGGCAACGACGTCGCGCGGCGCGAGTTCACCCAACTCGTGATGTTTCGGCATAAAGCGTTGAAGTTCGGTGTTGCGCAGATATGCTCCCTCACCGCGCAATGCCTCGGAGAGCAGGAATCTGGGAGTGTTCTTCAGGTATAGCGCAGTCGGGTGAAACTGTATGAATTCCATGTCGCTGATTTCGGCGCCGGCGCGAAAGGCCATGGCGACGCCGTCTCCTGTGGCCACGGCGGGGTTCGTTGTATTGCGATAGAGTTGGCCCATGCCACCGGTGGCGAGAAGGACGGCGCGGGCCGATATCTCGCGCTGCTGCCCCGCTTCATCGATCAGGCGAATGCCGGTCACGCGACCATCTTCCAAAACCAGATCGGTGGAGAACTCAAACTCACGGACGGATATGTTTTTCAGCGTTTTGGCTTTTGCATAGAGCGCGCGAAGAATTTCGCGCCCCGTGGAATCACCGTGGGCATGAAGGATTCGGTTGCGGCTGTGCGCGCCCTCGCGGCCGAAGGTGAGCTTCGTCCCTTCACGATCGAACTCCGTGCCCCAGCGGATTAGCTCTTCGATACGCTCGGGTGCATCTTGGACGAGGACGGTCGCAGCTTCGACATTGCAAAGGCCATCTCCCGCCATCAGGGTGTCCTGCAAGTGCAAGCTGATTTCATCTTCATCGCTCAGGGCCGCGGCAATGCCACCCTGCGCCCATTGGGTGTTCGAATCGGTGACTTCGCGTTTCGCCAGAACGATGACGCGGCCGGCGGGAGCAAGTTCGACGGCCGCTCGCAGTCCGGCGACACCAGCGCCGATGACTATGAAATCAGTTGATTCCGGAACGTGAGACATGTTTAAGAAAATGCTAACACGCATAAGCGCGAGGGCAGAGCACGGACCTACGCTATGATTGAAGATTCATGCAGAAAGTCTCAGTCCATGTCGCGCGTCGGCCTTATAACGTCGTGATTGACGCTGGCGCGCTGCGGCGTGCAGGAAGATTGATGCGGGCCGAATTCGGCGGACCGCGGCGCGTGTTTGTGATTACGGTAGCGAAAGTACGCCGACGTTGGGGCAAGGTGCTGGCGAGTTCGTTGAAGAGCGCGAGATTCGAGGCTGAGTTTCTTGAGATGCCCGACGGCGAAGCGCACAAACGCCTTGCGACTGTGGAGGCACTGGCCGTCCGAATTTCGCGTCTTGGGGCGGACCGAAAATCAGTTGTGGTCGCCTTCGGCGGGGGAGTGGTGGGAGATACCGCCGGGTTGCTCGCCTCTCTCTACATGCGCGGCGTGGACCTCGTGCAGATACCGACAACTTTGCTCGCGCAGGTGGACGCGTCTGTCGGGGGAAAAACCGGCGTGGATCTGAAAAGCGGGAAGAACCTGGTGGGGACGTTTCATCATCCGCGTCTGGTAGTGAGCGATACGGCCGTTCTATCGACTCTGCCGCTGCGTGAGTTTCAAGCCGGGTTGTACGAATCATTGAAGTGCGGAGTCATCGGCAGTCCCGCCCTTTTCGAACAAGTGGAGAGCAATAAGGCAAGTGAAGTGAGGAGAAATTTGTCGTTGCTCCAGAGCATTGTCGGGCAATCGGTACGCATGAAGGCGAAGGTTGTTTCGGCGGACGAGCGCGAAGCCGGTTTGCGGCGCGTCTTAAATTTTGGTCATACCATCGGCCATGCCTTAGAGACGGAATCCGGATATTGCCGTTTTCTGCATGGCGAGGCTGTGGCGTGGGGCATGATTGCGGCCACGCGGCTCGCAGCGGCTACAAATCGAATCGATACGTTTGCGGCAAGGCGCATCATTGACGCTGTGCTCGGACTCGGCCCTTTGCCGAAGGTGGCAGCGAGCGGAAAGAGAATTTTGGGCCTCTTGCAGAGTGATAAGAAGACGCTCGGCGGTCGCGTGCATTTTGTACTGCCAACAAGAATAGGCAAAGTTGAGATTGCCAATGATGTGCCTGAGGCGCTGGTTGTCGGTGTGGTTGACGAATTGCGCGATTTCCCCACGGCGTAGGCGGGAAGGAATTGTTGAGCATCGAGTCCACAAAAACTTCGGTAGTCGGCGCTGCGCCGCAAGGTGCGTCCGATGTTGAATCGGCGTCACGGGCCGTGCGCGAAATGTTCACGGCGATTGCGCCGCGCTACGATCTGCTGAACCACGTGCTCTCGATGAACGTCGATCGGCTGTGGTGGAATCGAACGGCGGGTAGGTTTTCGCATATTTTGTCGCGGCCAGATGCCAGTATTCTCGATCTTTGTTGCGGGACGGGGGACATGACGTTTGCCCTAGAGCGAAGGGGGGGCAGCGTATGTCCGAAGATTGTCGGAGCGGATTTTTCGCACGCGATGTTGCAACGCGCAACGGTCAAAGGCGCGACAACATCGTTACGATGGGTCGAGGCCGACGCGCTGCACCTGCCTTTTCCCGACGAAAGCTTCGATCTGGTCACCTCGGCTTTCGGATTTCGGAATCTTGCCGATTACGATGCGGGGCTGCGCGAGATTGCGCGCTTGCTGCGTCCGGGCGGCGAGTGTGGAATTCTGGACTTCAGTGAACCTGGTGGCTTGATGGGAAAGGTCTATCGTGTGTACTTCAAGCACATTCTGCCGACGATTGGCACGTTGATTTCAGGAGTGCGCGGGCCTTACGCCTATCTGCCGGCTTCTGTTGAGCGTTTCCCCGAGCCGGAGGAAATGCTCGGGCGTATGAAGCTAGCCGGATTCGCGAGCGCTGACTGGACGCCATACACATTTGCGATTGCCGGGCTCTATCACGCGAAGAAATAGCTACGACTGTGCGGACTTAAGCAATTGTGCAAGGCGCTGAATGTCATCTGCGCTCGCATCTCCAATCACAAAATAGCGCAGACCGTTGCTGCTCCAACCATCCGTACTGAAGGAAAACTTCTTGCCTGTCATGGCTGCGGCGTTGGAAAGCGCCTTGTCCTGAAAAATAAACACGGAGATCTGGTGCTTGCGAATTTGATAGATGAGTTGCGCCCCCGGGGCTTGGCGGAGGTAGGCCACGCGGCCGCCGATGAGTGTGAAGTCAGAGTTAGTGAGTTCCGGCAGGCTGAAAGTAAAGGGAATCTTCCCCTGGAACCAGGGTTTTACGGTGTGCCGGTCGGTAGAAACGACATCCACGGGATTGGCACTCGCCAATGTTGCGACGTGCAGGTCTATCAATTCGCTGTAAAGCTGATTGCTGCTGCGGTGGATTTGAAGGGCGTAAAGTCCGCATCCAATCAAAAGAACCGCGAGAACTGGAATGACGAGCCAGCGCTGCCACGAGGGAGACGTATTGCGAAGGATTTTATGCTGGATTTTAGAGCGCAAAGCTGGGCTGGGCGAATAACGCAAGCCCGCCATTTTATTTGCCCGCTTCATTTGTAACTGCGCCAGCACATCGGCTGAACAAGTTGAGCATTGGCGCAGATGTACATCCATGGCGCGCATCTCTTCCGCATTCAATTCGCCGTCCAGATAAGTCTCAATCTTTATGCTGAAGGCGTCAGTCATTGGACCTCCTCGCGAGCTTGTCTTGCAGGGTCTTTCGTAGTTCGCCTCTTGCGCGCGCCAAGCGCGACATTACAGTGCCCAGTGGGATGCCGACCGTTTCGGCGATTTCCTTGTATGACATATCTTCGACATCGCAGAGAAGCAGGACTTCGCGGTAATGCAGCGGCAAGGCATCAATGGCGTCGCGCAACAGCTTTTGGTCCGTGTGGTCAAGGAATATGCTTTCCGGCGTTTCCGTAACCGCAAGGGTTTCGGTTGCTTCGTCGACTTCGAGTGGCGTGTTCGCTGCTTGTAATCCAGTGCGCGAAGTCAGGAAAGTGTTGCGCAGGATGCGATAGATCCACGCCCGGAAATTTGTGCCCGGCTGGAATGAGGAAAATCCGCGCAGAGCTTTCGAGTAAGTTTCCTGGACGAGGTCTTCCGCTTCGCTCCGGTCTTGCGTCAACCAGTGGGCGAAGTTATAGAGCTGATCAAAAAGCGGCATCGCCAGTTCAGCGAACATCGCGGCTGTCTCGCGGTCCTTTGGCACCTCATTAAGGTAAACCAGCCACGCCTGGATTTATTCCCGCGCAGAGCAAAAATATTTTCTGGAATAAATCCATCGCCGCATAGTTATGCACAGTGAATCCATTTGAGGAGTTCCAAGATGACATCAAACCGCAGATCGTTCATGAAGATTGCAGGAACGGCCCTGGGAATCGGTGTGCTTTATCAGGCGGTTCCGGCCGCCGCCCTCACCGGCGAAGCGGGCGAGATGTTCCGTTTCCTGGGAAAGCGCAATGGGGAAAGAGTCACGCCGTTCAGTTTTGTACAGCTTAGCGACGCGCATGTGGGCTTCAATGGCCCTCCCGATCCCCTCGGGACCAAGGCATTCGAGCGGGCGGTCGAGATGGTGAACGCCCTGCCGCAGCGTCCCGATCTGGTCCTGTTTACCGGGGACCTAACCCACGATACCGAAGACAAAGACGTTCACGCCCAACGGATGAAGCAGTTCAAAGAAATTTCCGGGCATTTGAATGTTCCGCTAATCAAGTGCGTCGCCGGAGAACATGATGCCGGGCTCGACAACAGCGCACTGTATCGGGAGTTTTTCGGTGAGACCTACTACTCATTCGACCATCGCGGGATGCACTTTATCGCTCTGGACAATGTTTCGCAGGGAAAGCCGAAAGTGGGCGCGGAGCAGTTGGAATGGCTGAAGAAGGATTTGTCCCGCTTTTCAAAATCGGCGCCGATTGTGGTCTTCACACATCGGCCGCTTTTCGATCTCAAGCCGGAGTGGGAATGGTTTACAAGCGACGGTGATGACGTGATGAATGTGCTGGCGCCCTATGAAAACGTCACCGTGCTCTATGGGCATATCCATCGAGACGATGCCCACGAAGAGGGGCATGTACATCACTATGCAGCGAAATCGTTGATCTTCGCTTTTCCCGATCCCGCCAAAGTGGCCGATAAGAAACCGATTCCGTTCGACAAGGATCTGCCCTTCAAGAACCTCGGCATCCGTGTGGTAGAAGCCAACGCCAAGGGGTCGACATCAGAGCGCTCCATCGCGATCGAAGATGTTGAACTCACCGCGCGCGAGTTCATGGGTATCAACGGCGTGCAGCAGATATTGAAAGAACCAAGCATGTAATTTTCATGAAAAGGAATTGATATGAAGTTTTCAGGCAAGAGATTATTGTCCATATGTTTGATTATTGCAGGATACTTGTTTGTGGCGGGACCTGTGTCCTCACCGGTGAATGCGCAACCCCCGCGCATCGTAGAGATAACGGCGAAGCGATTCGGCTTTTCACCCGGCGAGATCATATTGAAAAAGAACGAAACTGTCATCCTTCGACTCAGGAGCGAAGACGTGACCCACGGCTTTTTTCTGCGCGCGCTGAAGCTGGATGAGGACATTTCCCCGGACGCACCCACTGACATTGCGGTCACGCCAACGACCGCTGGAACATTTACCACCATTTGCGATCACTTCTGCGGCGCTAACCACGGCAACATGAAGATGACGATCGTTGTCGAGTAGATGATGCGTTCACGCATGCTCCTCTCAGGAATTCTGGCTCTTTCGAGTGTGCTGGGTCTTAGCGGGTGCGCTTCGCGTACCCCTGGCTCGTGGGAAACCGCATTTGTATACGCGGTGAAGCGAAATATTACAGTCGGCGGAACAAAGGATCGAAATCCTCTCACGCCATCGGATGAAAACATTTACGCCGGACAGAAGATCTTTGCGCAGTACTGCATGGTCTGCCACGGGCTCGACGGACAGAATACCGGCGTTCCATTTGCCGACAAGATGTCTCCGCCCGTCCCGCTTCTTAACTCAAAAAATGTCCAACGCTACAGGGACGGTCAACTTAAGTGGATTATTGAGCACGGCATATTTCCGTCAGGCATGCCTGCCTCGCAGGGAATGTTCAGTGACGATGAGATTTGGGAACTCGTGCTTTATATGAGGCATTTGCCCGCAAAGGGAAGTCTCGGCGAGCCCAAAGTGTATCGCTAGCTATTTTGCGAAGCTGTCGGCATAGGCGTCGGCGATTTTGTATTGAATGACCGTCTCGTATTCAGGCCCAAGGAAGTTTTTGAGACGATCGGTATTCATGGTGTACTGGCCGGTCATGTAGGGCGTAGCTTCGGGTGGGATGGTTGAGATCTTCATCTTCCAAAGCAGCAAGAGAATTAACTGCAGCCCCGTTCTTCCAGGGACGCGCTTAAGTTTTGCCCGGGCGAGATCAATGCATGTAGCAAAACTCAAAGGTTCTCCGCGGCCCGCTACGTTCAACACCGTGATGCGCTGGGATTCTGGCTCGGTTTTCCGCATGATGTATAAAATCAATCGGGCCATGTCATCCACATGAACAAATTGCAGTAAATTCTCGAGATAGCGCTTGCCGTAAGGCAACACGCAAGGAAGCCGTTTCCCCTGATTACGCATCTTCTCCGCCCGCCGGCTTTTGCCATTCGGTGTGCCGCGAAATGCCCCCATCAGATAATTCTGCACAGTCTTGCCCGCAAAAATATGGGCGCGGAGCATGTAAATGCTGCAACTGCGCAATCCGGGAGCACGCTGCTGCACGACCTTATCGCATTCCATCTTGTGAACTGCGTAGGGGAGCGTGTGGGCCAGCAGTGGGGCATCTTCGGTGGCAGGCGACTTCAAGTCAGGACCGTAAACGGCCACACTGCTGGGATAAATTAGCTTCTGGACGATGGCTTCTTCACGATTTGCTTCAGCGATGGCTTCCATTACACGGGCAGTTCCTGCGACATTGATTTGCCACATGCGATCAAGGTCGAGCACGCCTGTACGCTGAGGATCTATCACGAAGGCAAGGTGAATGATGGCGACTGGGCGGTATTCCTTAAGCAGCAAGTACAATTCTCGACAAGAGTCTTCTTCGCCGAGGTCCATTGCGACGAAGCGAAGGGGATGAGGCGTGTCCGGCGGCCGCATACCCACGCCGATGACCTGGAACTCCGTCAACTGGGGAAGCAGACGGAGTCCCAAATTTCCGGCAATGCCAGTGACCACGACGACTGGTTTGTCAGCGTCCATTATTTGCTTGCTATTTCTTGACCGGCGGTGGCGGTGGCGGCGTACCCGGCGAGCCCATCATCATCCTCATGCCCCCCGGTGCAGGGGCTCCGGGCACGTTAAAGTAGGCGTCGTTGAAGGTTGTCGTCACCGATTTCTGGATGGCCTGCATCCCGTCTTGTATTCTCTGGCCGCGCAAGGTATTGCGAATTTCATCCCGCACTTTGTCCAGCGGCAGCTCGTCTTTGCTGATCATCTTGAAGACGACGAAACTGGTGTCCTCTTCGAACACCGCAGAGACTTCGCCCGGTTTTAGGTCGTACACTGCCGCCTGCGCCGGGGGAAGCATATTGTGCCGCATATTGTCGAGCTTCGTGGTCGGCGGGGTCATCTTGTCGCGCGCAGCCACATACGCTTCCTTTTGCAATGCATCGGCGTCTGCTCCGGCGGCTAGGCGTGTGCGAATCGACTCGGCAACTTTTTTCATGGCCGCCGCCTCCGCTTCGTCGTGCTTCTGTTGCGCTGCTTCGCTCAACTTCGGGGCTCCAGCAAGGGCTTGTTTTTGGCGGGGAATATAGATTCGCAGCAGGTGATACTCTTCAAAGGCGGGTTGGTTTGCCTTGTAGTAGTCCTCAATGTCCTTGTCCGGGACCTGCGCCGCTTTTTCCTGCACGCTCTGTCCGATTGCCTGCTGAAGCAATTGCATCCGCGTCAGGCGGAGCATCTCTTCAAACCGCGGAGTTTTATCCAGGCCCTGCGCTTCGGCGGCCTGGGACATGATGAGAGCGTTAGCATAGCGGTTGGCAAATTGCTTACGCGCCGGAGGAGGTAACTTGGGCGCGATGGTTTCGACCATATGGTCGAAATCCGCCCGGGTAATGATGGTTTTGCAATCCGGAGCCGTCTTGTCGGCTTTATCGCACACACCCTGAATGGTAATCACGGCCGCGTCGGGAGGCACATCAGCGGCGGCCGGCTGGGCTCCCTGTGCCGCCGGTTTATCAGCCGGGGTTGGCGTCGCGGTCGAGTTTGGAGTCTGCGCCCAGGTTAAACCTGCAAGCAGAAGACATACCAATCCGTTTCTTAACATTGTGAAGGATTCCTCCAGGAAGATAGAAATTCAATAAAATCCTAGCACAGAGGCCGGTTTCTATCCCATTACCGATGTTTCTTCACGAATCAACAATTGGAATATGAGGCGCAACTTGGCGTAATTGCCATAGACCGTCATAATGCACATATGGCGGGAGCGCCGGCAGTTTTTGAAAGTGAATCCATGCGTGCCGAAAAGCGCGCAGTCGCCGGCAATTCCGTTCTCGCCGCACTCGCGGTGACGCTTCTTAAGGTATTGGTCGGATTGACGACGTCCAGCCTCGGCATCCTTTCAGAAGCCGCTCACTCGGGCCTCGACTTGGTGGCTGCTACCGTCACCTTCTTCTCGGTGCGCGTCTCCGATAAACCCGCCGACGCCGAGCACCAATACGGTCACGGTAAGGTCGAGAACTTCTCCGCCTTCGTCCAGACCGGTCTGCTGCTATTGACGTGTATCTGGATTGTTCGCGAATCGGTTCGCCGGCTGTTCTTCCACTCCGTCGAGGTCGAGCCGAGCGTGGCGGCGTTTGTCGTAATGTTTGCATCCATGGGAACAGATTTCTGGCGCTCACGTGTCTTGCGCCGGATCGCGGTCAAGTATGAAAGCCAGGCGCTGGAAGCCGATGCCCTCCATTTTTCTACCGATATTTGGTCGAGTGGCGTGGTTGTCGTAGGCCTCGGCCTCGTTTGGTGGGGACGTTTGCATCAGCTTTTGTGGCTGCGCAATGCCGATGCGATTGCCGCCTTATTCGTGGCGGGAGTTGTAATTTACGTTAGCGGTAGGTTGGGTCGCCGCACAATTGATGCCCTCCTCGACGCCGCGCCATCCGGCGTGCGCAACAAAATTATTCTGGCGGTGTCGAAAGTGGACGGGCTGCTGGAAGTGGATCGGGTTCGCATCCGCCGTGCGGGTAGCCGGTATTTCGCCGATCTTTCGATTAGCTTGGCGCGCAATGTCACCTTTCAGCGCTCCGAGCAAGTGGCGGATCAAGTGACGGCCGCGGTGCAAAGTGTGCTCCCCAACGCTGACGTTATGGTGCGTTCCGTGCCGCGCGCCGCTTTTTCTGAAAACATATTCGACCGCGTCCGAGGCGTGGCCACGCGTAACAACGTAAATGTGCACGATGTAAGCGTCCAAGATCTTGCTGGCCGTCTGCACGTGGAGCAGCATGTGGAACTGGATGAACGATTATCGTTGAAAGACGCTCACGACAAAGTGACCCAGATCGAGGCCGAAATCCGTGGCGAGGTGCCGGAAATTTCCACGATTCTTACGCATATCGAAAGCGAGCCAGCGACAATTGAGACGAGTGATGAGATCGTGAGGGACGCCGAGCTTGAGGGGAAGCTGAAGCAGGTTGCCACCGAATTCGGCGAAATACTCGATATGCACGATCTCGAGATTAAGCGGATTCGAGGACGACTCTATGTTTCCTGCCATTGCACATTTGCCGATGAGCTGCCGCTCTCCCGCGTACACGAGGCTTCCACCGAGTTGGAGATTCGTTTCAAGCAGGCTGCACCTCAGATCTATCGGGTGCTGATACATCCAGAGCCGCAAACCGACAATCGGCGATAGAAAACAAAGAGGTGATCATGATTACCGCGCGCGTTACGTGGAAAGAGAAGCATCAGTTTACGGGTATAGCCGGCAGCGGGCACGCCATCGTCGTGGATGGCGACAGCCAAGCCGGGAGCAGTCCAATGGAACTCGTCTTGATCGCATTGTGCGGGTGCACGGGCTACGACGTCGCCAGTATTCTCCGCAAGAAGCGTGAGCCCTTCACCACCATCGAGGTCAGCGCCGAAGGTGACCGCGCGGCCGAGCCTCCGACGGTCTACACCGCGATTCGCTTGGTCTACCGTGTCGGGGGCGCCGTGTCGCAGAAAGCGATGGAAGATGCAGTTCATTTGTCGAAAGAGAAGTACTGTTCGGTTTCAGCCATGCTCGAAAAAACCGCCGACATCAGCTACAGGATCGAGTACCTAAATTCTTGAATACGAAAGTGACCTCGAGCGCGTACCGCGGATACCTTTACATTGCCTGCGCCACTTTCCTGTGGGGAATTTGCGCCACGCTCGGCCGCGCGGCATTCACCGGACGCTTGCCGGGAGTACACGCCTTGCAGCCCATAGATCCCTTGATCCTTTCCCAGACGAGAACGACATTTTCATGCTGGATTTTGTTTGCCGTACTTTTCGCC
>Ga0181522_10000198_pt1 | contig 47990 bp, 35 predicted proteins | sample PEATcosm2014_Bin_27_FD_121103 | JGI IMG/M metagenome (GOLD analysis project Ga0181522, IMG submission 121103) | Peatland microbial communities from MTU Mesocosm Facility, Houghton, MI, USA - PEATcosm2014_Bin05_10_metaG | ecosystem: Environmental > Terrestrial > Soil > Wetlands > Peat | place...
ACAACAGGTTCATGCCTACGTCCTGGGGCTCCTGCTGCGAGCGAAGATTCATAATGATTTGAAAGTCCTGCGACACATGAAGCCTACCCTACAAACCATGATCGGCACCAAGGCGGTGCTGGCATAGGAAGCCCTAATGGAAAGGTAAATTATCCAGGCATGACTCCTCCTGTTTTGTTAACCGGTTGGACAATAATGAAACGGACACTGGCAGCGATTGGTTCATTTCGCAGCACGTAACAAAGATCCTGATTCTTATGTGGATTGTCAGACTCGCCCTGCGCCGGCCCTACACGTTTGTGGTGGCCGCGCTGCTCCTTGTCCTGATTACGCCGTTCATCCTGCTGCGCACCCCGACGGACATCTTCCCGGCCATCAACATTCCGGTGATCAGCGTCATTTGGCAATACACCGGCCTGGACGCCTCGCAATTCGAGCAGCGTATCACTTATACACATGAACGCGCCCTCACGGTGACGGTCAACAATATCGAACACATCGAATCCACGTCCTATAACGGAATCGCCGTGGTCAAGGTCTTTTTGCAACCCGGAGCCAGCGTGGATTCTGCCGTCGCGCAAATCACCGCGTCGGCGCAAACCGTCTTGAGACAGATGCCGCCGGGCATGACGCCGCCGCTAATCATCCAGTACAACGCCTCCTCCGTGCCCATTTTGCAATACAGTTTCAGCAGCCCGAAAATGTCGGAGCAGGAACTTTTTGACGTGACCGCCAATCAGGTGCGCGTGGGCCTCGCCAGCACCCGTGGCGCGATGATTCCATGGCCCTACGGCGGCAAAACCCGCGTCGTCTCCGTGGACTTGAGCCTGCCTGCGCTCAAGTCCAAAAATCTCCTGGCCCAGGACGTCGTCAACGCCATCAACGCCCAAAACATCATCCTGCCCAGCGGCACCACCAAAATCGGCGCGACCGAATACAACGTGGCCGTGGATTCCAATCCCCGCCTGATTGATGACCTGAATCATCTGCCCATCAAGGTTGTCAACGGAGCAACGATTTATTTGAGCGATGTGGCGCAGGTTCACGACGGCTACACGCCCCAGCAAAACGCCGTCCGTGAGGACGGGGTGCGCGGAGCCCTGCTCACCGTCATGAAAGCGGGTTCAGCCTCGACGCTCGACGTCGTGCGGAATGTCAAGGCCGCCCTGCCCGGGGTGATGGCCACAGTATCGCCCGATCTGCATGTCAGCGAATTTGCCGATCAGTCCCTGTTCGTGCGCGCCGCCATCAACGGGGTGTTGCGCGAAGGCGCCATTGCTGCCGCCCTGACGGCCCTCATGATCCTGCTGTTCCTCGGTTCATGGCGCAGCACATTCATCATCGCCTTATCGATCCCGCTCTCCATCCTTTGCTCCATCGCCGCCTTGAGCGCCCTGGGCGAAACCATCAACTTGATGACCCTCGGCGGCATGGCCCTGGCAGTGGGCATCCTGGTGGACGATGCCACCGTGGCCATTGAAAACATCCATCGCCACATGGCCGAGGGTCTTCCGCTGGAGGAAGCCATTCTCACCGGCTCTCAGGAAATCGCGCTGCCGGCGTTTGTCTCGACGCTGTGCATTTGTATCGTGTTCGTGCCGATGTTTTTCCTGACCGGCGTGGCGAAATATCTGTTCATTCCGATGGCGGAAGCCGTGGTGTTCGCGATGCTCGCCAGCTACATTCTTTCCCGGACGCTGGTGCCGACGCTGGTGATGTGGTTTTACCGCAACGTACAGTTGCACGGTGAACACTCCGACTCATCACACGCCCCGGGCTGGCTGCGACCGTTCATTGGTTTTCAACGTGCCTTTGAATCCAGTTTCGAGCGCTTCCGCGCCGGTTATCGGGCATTGCTCGCCAGTTGTTTTGAGCATCGCAAACCATTCGCCATTTTCTTCCTCATCTTTTGCACCGCCTCGTGGCTGCTCACCCAGGTGCTGGGCCGGGACTTTTTCCCGGCGGTGGACGCCGGCCAGTTTCTGCTCCACCTCCGCGCTCGCACGGGAACCCGCATCGAGGAAACGGAACGGCTCACCGACCAGGTCAACCAAGCCATCCATCGCGAAATACCGGCGGGGGACCTCGGCGGCATCCTCGACAACATCGGCATACCCAATTCGTTCATCAATCTGAGTTACAACACGAGCGGCGTCATCGGACCCGGCGACGCGGACATTCTGGTGTCGCTCAAGCCTGGCCACGCGCCCACGGAAGATTATGTGCGGCGGTTGCGCGAGCGTTTGAACCGCGAGTTTCCCGGAACCTTGTTTTACTTTTTACCGGCCGACATTGTCAGCCAGACCTTGAACTTCGGCCTGCCGGCGCCGTTCGACGTTCAAATCGTCGGGCGCAACCAGGCTGGAAACCGTGTCATTGCCACGCGCCTCGCCGACCAGATCAGAAACATTCCCGGGGCCGCCGACGTCCGGGTGCAACAGCCGGACAACTGGCCGCAATTCCTCATCACCGTTGACCGTTCCAAGGCCGCCGAAATGGGCCTGACCGAACAGAACGTGGCCAATTCCGTCCTGCTCGGCCTGAGCGGAAGCAGCCAGGTGCAGCCAGCCTACTGGCTCGACCCCCGGTTCGGCATCCAGTATCTCATCAATGTCCGCGCCCCCGAATACGCCATGGACTCGCTGGGGCAACTCAACGCCATGCCCATCAGCTCCAGCCAGCCGGACGCGAACAATGCGCAGATTCTGGCCAACCTGGCCAGCGTCTCCCGGGTGAACATTGCGCCGGTCGTTTCCCATTACAACGTGATGCCAGTCATCGACGTTTATGGCAATGTGGACGGCCGCGACTTGGGCGGCGTTCTGGACGACATCCAGCCGCTGATCCAAAAAGCCGGAAAAGACCTGCCGCGCGGCAGCAGCATCGTCATCCGCGGCCAGGCAGAAACCATGCGCTCCAGTTATTTAGGCCTCGGTGTCGGCCTGGTGGGCGCCATCGTGCTGATCTATTTCCTGCTCGTCGTCAACTTCCAGAACTGGCTTGACCCATTCATCATCATCGCCGGCCTGCCCGGTGCGCTCGCCGGCGTGGTCTGGGGGCTGTTTCTGTCCCAGACCACGTTGAGCGTCCCGGCGTTGATGGGCGCGATCATGAGCCTGGGCGTGGCCACGGCCAATTCGGTGCTCGTCGTGACCTTCGCCCGCGAAAACCTTTCGCGCGGGCTTGATCCCGTCACCGCCGCGCTCGAAGCGGGGGTGGGCCGCATCCGCCCGGTCCTGATGACCGCGCTGGCCATGGTCATCGGCATGTTGCCGATGAGCCTCGGCCTCGGTGAAGGCGGCGAACAGAATGCGCCGTTGGGCCGGGCCGTGATTGGCGGGCTGGTGTTCGCCACCCTTGCCACGCTGTTCTTTGTACCCGTTGTTTTCAGCTTCATGCACCGGCACCGCAAGCCGGTCAATCCTTCCCTCATGCCATGAACTCAAACGCTTCCAATCCCACACCGCCCGCCCGGGTTAGTTTGACCCGGATCGGGCAAATCGTTCTCGCGCTGGTCCTCGTCGGCCTGCTCATCGGTTTGGTGCCGCGCTGGATTTCCCGGCACCGGCTGCTGGCGGAAACCCACGCGGACTCAGCCATCACCGTTGACGTCGTGTCACCGACAGTGTCGAAACCCGATTTGGGCACACCGTTGCCGGCGGAGGTTGCGGCCTTTGTTCAGGCTTCCATTCATGCCCGGGCCAGCGGTTATTTGAAAAACTGGTTTGTGGACATTGGTGAGGCTGTCACCAACGGCCAGGATCTGGCGGACATCGAGACGCCCGAACTCGACGAACAACTGGCCCAAGCCGTTGCCGAGCTGGCCGAAGACCAGGCGGCGTTGAATCTGGCGAAAACCACCGCCGACCGTTGGACGGAATTGCTCAAGACCGCCAGCGTCAGTGAGCAGGAAACGGCTGAAAAGCTGGCAGACTATGAGTTGAAAAAGGCCACGGTGGACGCCGCCCAGGCCAATCTCAAACGCCTGCAGGACCTGAAAAATTATGACCGCGTCACCGCGCCTTTCGATGGCACCATCACCGTCCGCAACACGGATATCGGCCAGCTGATCGCGGCGGACAGCGGACTGGAATTGTTCCGTGAGGCGCAAACGGACCCGCTGCGGGTCTATGTCCGTGTGCCGCAGCCGCTCATCCATGCCATCCATCCCGGCCAGAAAGCCGAACTGACGTTTCAGGAATTGCCGGGCCGGATTTTTACGGCCACGGTGACGCGCACCGCAGGCGCAGTGGATCCGCTTTCACGCACCTTGCAGGTGGAATTGCAGGTGGCCAACCCGCACGGCGAGATTCTGGCCGGCAGCTATGCGCAGGCGCGGTTCAACCAGGCTGATGACGGGCACGTGTTGACATTGACCGACAACGCGCTGATTTTTCGGGCCCAAGGCATGCAGGTCGCCGTGGTTGGCAGTGACAACAGGGTGCAATTGCGCTCCATCAGGCTCGGCCGTGATTTTGGCAACACCGTTGAGGTGCTGGGTGGTCTTGAAACCACCGATCACGTCATTGTCAACCCGCCGGATTCCATTGCCGACGGCATGACGGTGCGGGTGTCAGAGCCGGCGGACATTCATTCGCTCAAATGAAACCGGCTGTTTTCATCAGTGCCTTTGTCCTTGCGACTGGCCTTGCCGGCTGTGCCATGGGGCCGGACTACCATCGCCCGGCGGCATTACCGGCGCAGCCGATGCCGCAAACCTTCACCACCAACGGTACCGTCAGCACCAACTCCCTGATCTGGAAAATTGCCGAGCCATCCGACCGTTTGTCCCGCGGCGAATGGTGGCGGCCGTTCGCGGATCTGGAACTGGACCGGCTGGAGACGCTGGCGGTCACCAACAATCAAACCCTGGCCGTCGCGGCTGACCAGTTTGAGCAGGCCCGCCAACTGGCGGCGGAAGCGCGCGCGAATTTCTTCCCGCAAATCACCGCCGGCGGCAGCCCCAACGGCGAGATCATCCGCCAGCGCACCAGCTTCAACGCTCCCTCGTTCGGCCACGCCGCCGACGAGTCCTCCACCTATAACACCTTCACGGCGCCCGTTTATCTCGGTTGGGAAATCGATCTTTGGGGCCGCGTCCGGCGCCAGACGGAAGCCGCCCGGGCGCGCTTCGTGGCTGCGGCCGACGATCTGGAATCGGCCCGGCTCGCCGTCACCGCCGACGTGGCCGACGATTATTTCACCCTGCGCGCACTGGACAGCGAACACACGCTGGTGGCCAACACGATTGAAGCTTATCGCCGCTCGCTGGCACTCACCCAAAACCGGCGCAAAGGCGGGATCGTTTCCGACCTCGACGTGGCGCAGGCCGCGACCCAGCTTCACAACGCCGAGGCACAATTGCCGGTCATTGAATTGAATCGCGCCCAGTTGCTGCACGCCCTCGCCACGCTCTGCGGCCGGTCACCGGTGGATTTTACCATCGCAACGAATGATGGCGCGCTGGCGGCCGTTCCGGGGGTGCCGCCCAGCCTGCCCGGCGAATTGCTCGAACACCGGCCGGACATTGCCGGCGCCGAACGCCGCATGGCCGCGGCCAATGCGGACGTGGGTGTGGCCAAGACCGCGTTTTTCCCGGCCGTCCAGCTCAATGGCGTTGCCGGGTATCAATCCGTGAATTTCAACAGTTGGTTCGACTGGCCGAGCCGGCTGTGGGCCGTCGGGCCGTCCATTCAACTCCCCTTGTTCACCGGCGGATTCAATCGCGCGCAACTGGCCGCCGCGCGGGACGCTTACAATCAAACCGTGGCCGGATACCGCCAGACCGTGTTGAACGCCTTTGGCGAAGTGGAAGATGCGCTCGCCGCCCAACGCCTGCTCGCCGACGAATGGAACGCCGAGAATGAGGCGACGATCGCCGCCCGCCGCGCATTGGAGATCGCCAACAACCGTTACAATGCCGGACTGGTGACGTATCTGGACGTGGCCACCGCCCAGACGACCGCGTTGAACAATGAAACCACCGTCGTCCAGTTGGAGGGCAGCCGGCTGGTCACCGCCGTCAATCTCATCAAGGCCCTCGGCTGCGGCTGGCAGGCAACGAATGGAATCCCAAACCGGAACTGATCGGAAAAACGATCCAGGCCCCGGCGATCAAATCACCATCTGGACCGATTCATCCGCCACCCGCTGGCCCCAAACCACCCGGCCGATGTTTTTGGCGAGGACAAATTTGATTTCGCCGCCGCTGACCTTTTTGTCCAGCTTCATCGCGGCGAAAAGTTTGCGCCGCTGCGCCGAATTCAATTTAATCGTCACCGGCAGGCCGGCGCGCTTGAACAAGCTCGAGATCCGTTCGACTTCAGGCACCGGAAACCCGAGCACCCGCGCGGAAAGTCCCGCTGTCGCGACCTGCCCGATGGCGATGGCCTCGCCGTGCAGATATTTGCCATAGCCGGAAATGTTTTCGATGGCGTGGCCGAGGGTGTGGCCGAAATTCAGGATCGCCCGCAGGCCGCCCTCGGTCTCGTCCTGGCCCACGATTTCCGCCTTGATTTCGCAACAGCGAGCGACCACGCCGGCCAGCGATTTGGGCTCGCGCCGGAGGAGTTTCGGCAGGTCACGCTCAAGTTGCGCAAATAATTTCGCGTCGTAAATGATCCCGTATTTGATGACCTCGGCGAGACCGGCGCGAAATTCGCGCTCCGGCAGCGTGGCGAGCGTGGCGAGGTCACACAACACCAGCCGCGGCTGGTAAAATGCACCGACGAGATTCTTGCCGGCCTTCAAATTGACGCCGACCTTGCCGCCGACGGAACTGTCCACCTGGGCCAGCAAAGTCGTGGGCACCTGGACGAAGGCAATGCCGCGCAGATAAGTCGCCGCGACAAATCCGGCGAGGTCCCCCACCACGCCGCCGCCGAGCGCGACAATGAAGGATTTGCGTTCGAGCCGGTGCGCCGCCAGCAGGTCGTAGCCGGTCTGGACCGTCCTGAGGCATTTGGCCGTTTCCCCTGCCGGAACCACGATCAGCGAAGGCGAAAAACCCGCGTTGGCCAGGGAATTGAAAGCGGTCTTGGCAAAACGCCTGCCGACGTTGGTGTCGGTGATGATGGCGCAACGCGCGCCCAGTTTCAGGCGCGCACATTCGCGGCCCAAACCGGCGAGCAGACCGCCGCCAATCTTGATGGCGTAGCTGCGTTTACCAAGCTGAACGGAAACCGTGCGCACAAGCCAAGCATAAGGACTGAAGGCCCGGTGTCAAAGTTTTGCCGGCCTTTTTCATTCCCGTGGGCATGCGTTTGATTAAACTGAATCCATGATCAACATCGCATCCCTCCTGCGAGAAAGGCTCGAGATTCAAACCGTGATTGCACTCCTGGCCGCCGGCGGATTATGCGGTTGCGCCACCAAACCCGTCCCCGCCCCGAGACCGATCAAATCCGACGCCACCATTTACATGATTGGCGATTCCACGATGGCGGACAAACCGCTGATTCCGGCCAACCCTGAGCGCGGCTGGGGACAGATGTTGCCGATGTATTTCCAGGCTGGCGTGCGGATCGAAAACCGCGCCGTGAACGGCCGCAGCTCAAAAAGCTTTATCGACCAGGGCCGGTGGGCCGCGGTCACCAACCGGCTCAAGCCCGGCGATTTCGTCATCATCCAGTTCGGCCATAACGACGAAAAGCAGAGCGACCCCCAGCGTTACACGGAACCGTTTGGCAGCTTCAAAACGAACCTGGAAATGTTTGTGTGCGAGACCCGGGCGCATCAGGCCACCCCGATCCTGGCCACGCCCATCGCCCGGCGAAAATTCGACGAGAGCGGGAAGCCGTTGGACACCCATGGTGATTACGTGATTGCGGTGCGGCAAGTGGCACGGGAACAACAGGCGCCTTTGCTCGACCTCAATCGCGACAGCACGGAATTGCTTGCGCGGCTGGGGCCGGAAGCTTCAAAACGATTGTATGACTGGATCCCGGCAGGTGAATTTGAGCGCGATCCCCAGGGCTTGACCGACGACACCCATTTCAACGCCTACGGTGCGAGCCGCATGTGCGACCTCGCGGTGGGGGAAATCGAAACCAACGTCCTCCAGCTTGCCGTCTGGCTGAAACCGTATTCGAGTGCCAGCGTCAGCCAACCCGGTGTGGAAAAGTAATCGGGAAGCCAGGAAAGCCGCACTTCAACGCACGGGCCTGCCTGGGAAATGGAAAACCCGCCTGCAGGACGATGCGTCTGGCCTGCAGGCGGGAATTGTAACCCCACAGCGTTAATCGTAACTGGCGAGCGTGATCAGACCTTCCGGATTGGCGACGCCCGTGCCTTGAACAAAAACAATGTGTTGGTACCCGAGGTTTCGCAGGCCAACGAACAAAGGAGTGCCGCGATCACGAAATTGGCTCCCGATTTGAGGCTCGGTGTAATTCTCCATGATCACCACGGCCGTCTGGTGCTGGGCCAGCGCCTTGGCCATGGCCAGAATGTTGTCGCACCCCTCCCGCTTCGAAGGCGCCGGTTGGATCATCTGGCAGGTATTGTCGTCCAATGATTTGATCACCAACGCCGTGTTGTCAGTGTTGTGAAACGCTTGAGGCGGCTCCGGGGTTACACAGGAAGTCAACACGATGGGCAAGACCGCGAAGGCCAATAAACAAAATTGCTTCATAAAATTTGGTTGATCCCACTCTTCAGGATCGATGTATTTGTTAAACCGTTCAGTCAATCCAACGCAACTGTTGCCACTCCACCCAGTGCAGATTCAATGCCATCGGCTGCTTCCGGCAAAATCCGGTTTATATTTTTCAAACTGTAATGCTTTTGGGCGGACAAAAAAAAATCTGGGCAGTTGAAATGACCGGAGGATGAGCTGTCAGAAAATCTTACAACTGTTCCAATTGTTTTGAGGATAGAGCCGCGCCCAGTGGTACGGCCGCACAGCCTACAGGAAACGCAAAAGCAATCCCGGAGCGCAACCCAGTAGAATCACCAACGCCGCCAGCAGAATCAATGTCAGCATCATGACCGGTGGCACCTTGATGGCCGGCGCGCCTTCGGGGGCGTTCAGGACGTAGGCCTGTTTCAGCACCTGCAGGTAATAATAGAACGACACGGCGCTCATCACGATGGCCAGAATCACCAACCAGAGCAGGCCCAGATGATTGGCATCCGCGCCCGCCGCCGCGCTGAACACCAGAAATTTTCCGATAAAGCCCGCCAGCGGCGGAATACCCCCCAAAGAAAGCAAAAACACCAGCAGGCACAACGACAATCCCGGGGCCCGGCGGCTCAGCCCGGCAAAATTGGCCAGCGCGTCGCCGCCCGTGGCCTCTTCCACCACGGCCACGACCCCAAACGCGCCCAGCACCGTCAACGCATAGGTGATGACATAGAACAGCAGCGCGCTGAGGCTGGGCGGCGTATTGGCCAGCACGCCGAGCAACATGTAGCCCGCATGGGCAATGGCTGAATACGCCAGCAACCGTTTCACGCTGGATTGCACGATGGCGGTGAGATTGCCCAGCACCATCGAAAGCGCCGCCACCACGGCTATCACCGGGGTCCATCCGGACACATAACCGTGCCAAACCGCACTCCCGGCCGCGCTGGCAAAACCCAGCGCCAGAATTTTTGCCAGGATATAGAAACTTGCGACCTTGGAACCGGAGGCGATGAACGCCGCGCTCGGCGTGGGCGCGCCTTCATAGGCGTCCGGCGCCCACAAATGAAACGGCACCGCCGCCACCTTGAAACCAAACCCGATCACCGTCGTGACGATGGCCACCAGCAGCAACGGATCCGGCTGCTTGCCAGCCAGGTTGGCGGCGATTTCCACCAGATTGATCGAGCCGGAAAGCCCGTAAAGCAGGCTGAAACCGAACAGCAGGAACGCCGCGGACATGCCGCCGAACAGGAAATATTTCAACGCCGCCTCGCTGGACCGGGCACTGCGCTTGTTGAACGCCGTCAGGATGTAGAGCGAAAGGCTGGCCAGTTCCAACGAGATGAAAATCATCAGGAGATCCTCGGCGCTCACCAGGAACATCAGGCCGATCGTGGCCAGCAGGACCAGCGCCAGGTATTCGCCAACGTGTTCGGTGAATTTGCCGGAAGCGGAAATCATCACCGTGAATATTGCCAGCACCAGCAGCACGAGCTTGAGAAAATCCGTCAACGGATTCACGATCAGCAACCCATGCAGCGGGTCGGAGGATCCGTACTGGGTGAAAGTGAAAACTGACGCCATCAGGCAGCCCACTATGGAAACCATGGCGCCGGTTCCAAAACGTCGGGCCATGGATTCTCCGCGCAATGCGGTCAAATCCACCGCCAGCACCAGCAACACGGTGATGGTCAGCACGGTTTCCGGTGCGGCCGCCCGGAGGACTTCGAAATAGTTCAAAGCGAACCTCCCTTCAACAGCCGCTCAAACAGCGGCGAGTTCAGGCAGGGCTGAATCCAGTTCAACAAAAGTCCGGGGAAAAGTCCGATGATCAGCGACGCCGCAATCAGCATCGCCGCCCCGATGCGTTCGGGCGTTGATATGGGCTCCAACGGATGGTCGTGGCCGGATTGCTCAGGTACTACCGTGTCTGAATAAAACGCCTTTTGCATCGCGCGCAAGGTGTAGGCCACGCCTACGACGATGCCCACACCCGCCAGGATGGTCATGCGGGGAAATACCGTCCACGCGCCCCAGAGAACCTGGAGCTCGGCAACAAACCCGCTGAAACCGGGCAATCCCATCGAAGCCACGCCCGCCAGCACAAACGTCACCCCGGCGAAAGGCAGCACTTTGCCGAGCTGCATCGTCTGCAGGTCGTTGAAATCGCGCGTGTGCGTCCGGTCATAGACCATGCGGCCCACGACTGCGAACAGCAACCCGGCGATGATGCCGTGGGAGAACATTTGGAGCACCGCGCCGCTCAGGCCGATGGTGTTCAGCGTAGCCAGCCCCAGCAGCACAAAACCCATGTGGCTCACGCTGGAATAACCGATGACAAACTTGAAATCCCTTTGCACCAGCGCCACACCCGCGCCATAAACGATGCCGATGACCGCCAGCGTGGCAATTTCGTGCTGCCACATGCGCACCCCGTCGGGAAACAACACCATGGCCACGCGCAGGCAGCCGTAGGCGCCAAGTTTCATCACCACCCCCGCGAGCAGCATGGAGCCGGCGGTGGGCGCGGCAACGTGACCGGTCGGCGCCCAGGTGTGAAACGGCCACATGCCGGCCAGGATCGCAAATCCAATGAATATCAACGGGAAAACCCAGTGCTGGAAACCCAGCGGGAACGATACTTTCGACAATTCCATCAAATCCAGCGACGCGTGGCCGGTCTGCGCACGAGCCACGACCCACGCGGCGATCAACCCAATGAGCACAAGATGGCTGCCGACGAACGAAAAGAGCGCCAGCTTCATCGCGCCGTATTCCTTGCGCGTGCTGCCCCACCGCGCGATGAGGAAATATTTCGGAATAATGGTGAGTTCGTAGAATACAAACAGCAGCAGCACGTCAAAGCTGAGGAACACGCCGTACACGCCGCCGATCAACGCCAGGTAGAAGGCGAAAAATTCCTTGGTGCGTTTCTCGATGTTCCAGGAAAACAAAATGCCCGCAATGGCCGCCAGCCCCGTCAACACCACCAGCACCAAGCTGATGCCATCGGCGGCCAGGTAGAAACTCGCACCGATCGCCGGAATCCACGGGACCTTGATAATCGTCGCCACCTCACCCGGATTCGGCAGTTGCGCCGCTCCGACGAACGCCACCACGCAACCGGCGATGGCCGTCAGCAGGGCGATGATGCGCGCCGCCCGCGCCGCCTCGCGCGGCAGGAGCATCAGCACCAGCACCCCGATGAATGAAATGTAGATCGTCCAGGCCAGCATGTTTAAAAATTAAATTGTTGGACCATCTTCACGACCGTCGAGTCCACCATGCCCAGCACGAACTGCGGCCAGATGCCGAGTACAAACATCAACGCAATGGGCACGCCAACCAGCACACGCTCCCCCAGCGTCAGGTCCGGCATTTGCAACCAGCGGGGGTTCAGCGGCCCGCAAAAAACGCGCTGGATGAGCGTCAGCAGAAATATCGCCGTCACCAGGAGGCCGAGGGTGGACAAGGCCGCCGCCCAGGGCGCCAGCGGGAACACGCCCTTGAAAATCAGGAATTCACCCACAAACCCATTCAATCCCGGCAGTCCCAGCGACGAGAAGAGCGCGATGCCCATCAAACCGGTGAACACGGGAACGACCTTGCGGAGGCCGCCGAATTCCTCCAGCCCGCGCAAACCGCCGCTGCGCTTCTCGATAAGCCACACAAACAGGAACAGCGCCGACGCCGTGAGGCCGTGATTAAACATCTGGAGCAGCACCCCATTGAGCGCCGCGGCCTTCTGCAACTCGGGCTGGTTCACACCCACCGCCGCACCCGTCACCGCAAACAGCGCGAGCAGGCAATAGCCGAGATGGTTGATGGAGGAATAGGCCAGAATGCGCTTGAGATCGCGTTGTGCAAATGCCGCGCAGGCGGAGAGCACGATGGTCAGCACCGCCAGCCACATCAACGGCGTCAGCACCAGCCGTATCTGCTCGGGGAAAATCGGCAGCAGGACGCGCAGAAAACCATAAACCCCCATCTTGGACATGACTCCCGTGAGCAGCATGGTCACCGGGCTGGGCGCCTCGGTATAAGCCCCCGGCAGCCACGTGTGAAACGGCACGACCGGCACCTTCACCGCAAATCCGAGGAACGCGCCGAAGAAAACCAGCAGGCCGATGTGCGATTTCCAGCCGATGGCGTCGCCGAGTCTGGCCGTGATTTCGCCGCGCTTGGCCATGTCGGCGAGCTGGATGAAATCAAAACTGCCCGTCGCCAGCCGGATGGCCAGGAAGCTCAACAGCAACGTCACGCTGCCAACCATCGTGTAAATGAAAAACTGCGTCGCGGCCGGACCGCGTTTCGGTCCGCCCCAAAGTTTGATGAGAAAAAACGCCGGGATGAGCACGAGTTCCCAGAACAGGAACCAGTGGAAGAAATTCAGCGCCGTGAACGTGCCGAACAGCCCCGCCTGAAGCCACAGCACCAGCGCGTTGTAAATGTGCGCGCGGTCATCAATGCGCCACGAAGCCAGGATGGAAAGCGGCACAACGATCGCCGTCAGCATCACCATCAACAGGCCGAGCCCATCCACTCCGAGGAAATACTGGATGCCCAGCGACGGCACCCAGTCGTGCCTTTCGACGAACTGCAGGTCGCCGGAGGCGGCATTAAAATGTTTCCAAAGGCACAGCGCCCCGGTCAATCCCACGAGGCTGAACGCCAGGGTCAAACCGCGCGCTAGCCGCCTTTGTTCGGCGCCCAGGCCGGCAACGGTGATGCCGCCGAACAGCGGAACGAGCGTCAGGATGGTCAGCCAGGGCAGATTCATGACTTGCGCCCCCAGATCAGGAAAAGCACCAGCACCACCAGCGCCACGCCGATGACGCGGAGATAGGTTTGCACGCGGCCATTCTGCCATTTCGACATTTCGCCGCCACCCTCCCGCAAGGTTTCACAGCCGGTGTCGAAACCCAGGTTCACGACAAAGTCATCCGTGAACCGGTACAATCGCGACAGTCCGAGCGTCACCCAGGTGACCAGCAACACCATGCCGCCCCAGATCCAGCGGTCGAGGAAATCGCAAAACTGCGCCGCCCAGGCGTTGAACCGCACCGCGGTTGCGTCGTAAATCTCGTCCACGAAATATTTGTTCTCCAGCAACCGGAAAATGGCCGGCTGCGCGTTCTGCAACACGTCAGGTTCCCCCACCGTCTTGCGCAGGCGTTTGCCGTAAAGCCACCAGCCCAGGCCAAGCCCGGTGAACACAATCACCGCGGACGCCAGCATCAGGCTGAGCGTGCCAGCTTCGGTCAATTTATTGAAATTGAACACGGCTGATTCGCCGTTCAGGAAACCGTCGAACCACGGCCAGGCCGGCGTGCCGACGAAGCCCAACAAAATGGCGAACCCCGCCAGGATGACGAGCGGAACAGTCATGACGGCGGGGCTTTCGTGCGGTTCGGCGTGGCTGTCTTCATGAGAAGACGGCTTGTTTTTTTCATGGGATTGCGAATGAGCGGCGCTCTCACGAACGCCGCCACGATATTTTCCAAAGAACACCAGCGCGACCTGGCGTGTCATGTAAAACGCCGTGAGCAATGCCCCGGCACAGCCGAGGAAAAATGGAATATGCGACACGGGCCAGCCGTGAGCCGAATGCAGGATTTCGTCCTTGCTCCAGAAGCCGGAAAAGAACAGCGGAAATCCTGACAGCGCCAGCATGCCGATGGCATAGGTCGCGAATGTCGCCGGCATGAACCTTCTCAGCCCACCCATCTTCCGCACATCCTGTTCCTCGTGACAGCCGTGGATGACCGAACCGGACCCGAGGAACAACAGCGCCTTGAAGAACGCATGCGTGATGAGATGGAACATGCCAACCGCCACGCCGCCGACACCCAGGCCGAGCATCATGTAGCCGAGTTGCGAAACCGTGGAATAAGCCAGGATGCGCTTGATGTCAGTTTGGGCCACCGCGATGGTTGCGGCGAATATTGCCGTAAGCGCACCGATCCAGGTTACGACCTGAAGTGCCGTGCTGTGACTGCTCAAGATCAATTCTGGAAAGGGTGTTCCAAGGTTGGACAGGTCCAAACCAAGCCGGACTGGATTTAACGAAGCACTCATCAGCGGATAAACCCGGGCCACCAGGAAAACGCCCGCCGCCACCATCGTCGCCGCGTGAATGAGTGCGCTGACCGGCGTAGGGCCTTCCATCGCGTCCGGCAGCCACACGTGCAGCGGCAACTGGCCGGACTTGCCGACCGCGCCGAGGAAAATCAGCAGCGCAATAGCGGTGGCTACCGTCATGCCGATGGCCGTTGTGTGCATTACCATTGTGTTAAGTGCGGATGACTCGAGGCAACCGTCTCCTTTCGCGTAAAAGTTCAGGGTGCCGGTTTGGGAATAAAGCCAGACCATGCCTAGCAGCAGGCCGAGGTCGCCGATGCGCGTGGTGATGAAGGCCTTTTTGGCCGCCGCAGCCGCGCTGGGCTTGTGATACCAAAAGCCGATGAGCAGGTAGCTGGTCAGGCCGACGAGTTCCCAGCAGATGAAAAACAGGAGCAGGTTGTTGGCGATGACCACGCCGAGCATCGCCGCCGCAAACAGCGACAGGAAGCAGAAGAACCGCATGAAATTTTCATCGTGCGCCATGTAGCCGACGCTGAAGATGAAAATCAGCAGGCTGACGAACGAAACCATCACCAGCATGACCGCCGTGAGCGGGTCCAGCACCCAATCCAAGTGCAGCCACTGGCCGCCGAACTGAAGCCAGTTGAAACCGGCCACCTCGCGAAAAACGCCGTTATCGCCGTGGTGGAGGAGCGTGGCGCTGAACGCGCACAGCGAAAGCAGGAACGCCATCGCCATCGAACCGATGGCCAGCGTCGCCGCGAGCTTGCGCTGCCGTTGTTTGTTCACGGCAATCACGCCCGACGCCACCAGCGGCAGCACCGGAATCAGCCAGAGATTTTGCGCAATCCAGGTCATCCCTTCAAATTCTTGATTTCATCCAGGTTGACGGTCCGGTAATGGCGGTAAACCGCGATGATGAGCGCCAGGCCCACCGCCGCCTCCGCCGCCGCAATGGCGATGGAAAAAATCACGACCATCATGCCCGACAACGCCTCGGGAGTCGGGCCATAACGCCAGAACGCGATGAAGTTCAGGTTCGCCGCGTTCAACATCAATTCGATGCCGATCAGCGCAAGAATGGCGTTGCGCCGCGTGACCGCGCCCGCCAACCCGATGGCAAAGAGCAGCGCAGATACAAGCAGACAGCCTTGAAGCGACGTCATACGTGACCTCCCGACGAGGATGGCGAAGCGGGCTTTTCCATCTTCAATCTCCCATCTTCCATCTTCGTTTTGGCCGCATCGTCGCGCATGGCAATGATGACCGCGCCGATCAACGCCGCCGTCAGCAGCAGGCCGATGGCTTCGAGCGGCAGGACATATTGTGTCATCAACAGGTCCCCGATGTTCTTAACCGTCGTTTCGGGCGCGGGCGGCATTTCCTTGGGCAGGCCCGTGCTGTTCAATGCCGCCCAGCCGAGCGTGGCAAAAACGACGGCGGAAACGACAATGCCGATCCCCCAACCGGGCGACAGGATGGTCTGGTTCGGTGTCGCATCGCTGCGCGTCAATAAGACTGCGAACACGATGAGGATGGCGACCGCGCCGACATAAACCAGGATTTGCGCAAAGCCGACGAACTGCGCGTCGAGGACCAGATAAAGCGCCGCCAGCCCGGCCAGCGACACCACCAGCGACAGCGCGCAATGCACCAGGTTGCGCAGGCTCATCGCCGCCGCACCGGCAAGAAGCGTCACAATGGCAATGATGACAAACGGCAGAGACATGGGATAAATTCAGTCGGCGTAGCGGTAAATGCGTCTGCCCAGGTTTTGTTTTTCCATCAATCCCCGGCCCAGGATGGCGTACGAGCCGAAAATCACGGCCGAACAGACCGCCCAGCGCGTCGGGCCGGCGCCCATGAAATGCCAGAGGCCGGCCGTGAAAATATTGACCAGCGACAGCGGCAGCATGAATTTCCAGGCAAAATTCATGAGCTGGTCCATGCGCAGCCGCGGCAGCGTGGCGCGAATCCAGATGAACGTGAAAATCAGCGCAATCAGCTTGGCAAAGAACCAGAGATACGACGGCACCCAGGTGAGAAACGAAAATGGCGCGGTCCAGCCGCCCAGGAACAGGGTGATGCCCAGCCCGATCGCGGCGAACATGCCGAGGTATTCGCCGAGGAAGAACAGCGCGAACTTGAACCCGGAATACTCGGTGAAATAGCCCGCAATGATCTCGGATTCCGCCTCCGGCAGGTCGAATGGCGTGCGGTTGGATTCCGCCAACGAGGCAATAAAAAAAAGGATGAACCCGGCCAGGCCCCACGGCGTGAACACATACCAGTGCGCGATGCCACAGGTGTAATGATTTTGCGCGGCGACGATGTCCACCGTCTTGAGCGAACCGACAATCATGATGACCGTGACGGCGGACAGGATCAGGGGGATTTCGTAGCTGATCATCTGCGCAATCGCGCGCATTGCGCCCAGCAGCGAGTATTTGTTGTGACTTGCCCAGCCGGCCATGAACACGGACAGCTCCACCGCCCCGCCCACGGCAAAGAAAAACAGCACGCCCGCGTCAAAATCGGCGGCGGTCATGTTCCGGCCGAAGGGCAGCACCGCATAGGCCAGCAACACCGGGATGAGCATGACGACCGGCGCGAGGAAATGCACCACCTGGTCCGCCGTGCGCGGAACGATGTCCTCCTTGGTCAGCATTTTCAGGCCGTCGGGGATGAACTGGCCGAAACCGCACAGCCGGATGTTCGTGAACGGGATGCCCACGCGGTTGGGGCCGTAACGGTTCTGGATGCGGCCGATACCTTTGCGCTCGAAAATCGTGATGATGGCGAACATGGTGGCGAAGACGAGCGGAATAAACGCCACCGAAATCAGCGCGGACACAATGGTGCGCCAGGCTTCGGGAACAAATCCCATCGCCTGATGCTTCAAAATGACAAATATTTGATCCAATGTTTCAACCATGATTTCGCGTTGGTACCAAAAAGACTACCTAATTTTTACCAGTGAATGGCCACGTGCGATGTACCTAAATTACCTTTTTCTGGACAAAATTTGTCCAATCAAGGCTGGCAAGCCAGGCGTGAACGAGGCGGAATGGAGAATATGGTTTGGGCGTTCCTCTTTATCTATGGAGCCATGTTCGTCTTCGCCATGCGGGTGATTTATATCTTTTACGCCCGACTCCGGGACATTGGGGACGAACTGCGAAAATTCCGCATTACCTACGAAATCGCCGAGGATGACAAAGCGCGTGCAGCCGCGCCCGCGTCTCCCCGCGCCGATGACGATTCGCGTTACCTGCCCAAATCATGATCTCTGCGACATGAAAGAGGTGAAAATATTCTGTCCCAAGCGCAAGTGGGCTCCCACTCCAGCCGGCCGCTGGATTTGCCTGCCGGCTTGCGGAATATGGCCTGAGCGCTTAGATTTGAATCAATCAATGAATAATACACCGCATAAGCCCCACGCTCCGGATTTGGTTGGAAACCCTTTGCCCGGCCCGGAGGGGCCCAAGCCGGCGGGAATGAATCGACAGGCTTTCCGGAGCCTGAAGTGTGCATTAACACATAATGAGTTCGCGGCGGTGCGCTGGGCGGCCAATCGTGCCGGCGAATCTGCAATGCCACTGGCGGAATTCTTCCGGGTGGCCTTGCTGGAGAAAGTGCAGGCGACGGCCGCCCAGGATGTCGCGCGCGGACGCAAGTTGCCGCCGGATATCGCGCACCTGAGCGCCACTGCCAAGGCCTCGCCGTAAACGGGCCAGTCCCGGCGGTTGCCGTAAACGGGCCAGTTCTTGATATTGATACTTTTCTGCGCGGGAATGCGGCGCGCACGGCTTGTCTCGCCGCAGCAATGCGAAGGTGGAAGTTATGCGCCCTACCCTGCCCAACTCGTTTGGCGGCTCACTTCTCGATGCCGAGGAGTTCCACCTCGAAGATCAACACGCTGTTGGGCGGAATCGCCGGGCTGGGGCTCTGGTCGCCGTAGGCCAGTTTGGCCGGGATGAACAATTGCCATTTGTCGCCGACTTTCATCAGTTGCAACGCCTCGACCCATCCCGGGATGACGCCGCCGACCGGAAAGGACACGGGCTGACCGCGCTGCACGGAACTGTCAAAGACCGTCCCGTCAATCAAGGTGCCATGGTAATGCACCTTCACCGTATCGGTCAGCTTGGGCGACTCGCCCGTGCCGGACTTGATGACCTTGTATTGCAGTCCGCTGGCCGTCGTTTTAACGCCTTCCTTCTTCGCGTTCTCCGCGAGAAAGGCATCCCCGGCAGCTGACTGCACGCTGACATTCGTTCCCATGGCTGTTTTGTCGTTTTTGGCGCCACAACCGGCAAGCAGGCCGGCAGCAAGCGTCAGGATGATCATTGATTTCATATTGTTGTTCAACCGCTGGCGTTGATTTGTGGTGTGCGGAGAATCCGCGAAGCTTGGCATCAGGTCAAGCCGCGAACAGGCGAGGTGAACGGGCAAGGGAGCTTCAATCGTTCGGCGATCAATTCGGGTCTGGCACCCTGGGTTTGGGGTCTTGAGCAAGCATGTTTCAAGTATTCAGTAATCAGTGATCCGTGGTCGGTTTTTGCGATCCTTGTGGTTAAATAATTCGCGGCGCGCACGGAGAGACGCACCCCACCTTTTGCGTCAAAGGTTCAGCCTTTAGCCGCGGCACTGGCCGCAGGCGGAGCTGCGGCGGCCTTTGCCTTGGCTTCCGCAGCCGCTTTCGCCTTGGCTTCGGCCCTCGCTTTTTCCTCGGCCAGATGCTCGTCCACGGCCGCCGCTTCCGTGGGATGAATCCTGCGGTAATGCGCGTTCGACTTGGCCAGCTTGTCCTTCGTGTGCAGCAGGCCGCCAAAACGGTCGTCGGTGCTCAATTCAAACTCGGTGTCCATCTTGATGGCATCGAACGGGCAGGCCTCGACGCAGATCTGGCAGCTCATGCAGACCGAAATATCGATGTCAAACGTGGCCGGATAAAGCTGGGGCTGGCCCTTGTAATCCGGCTTCTTGTCCTTGCTCTTGACGATGTAAATGCACTGGGGCGGGCATTCCTTCTCGCAAATCTGGCAGGCCACGCAGCGCATCCCCTTTTCCCAGTCGTCGCCGTCATAAACCAGGAACGGAAATTGCCGGGTGTTTTCCTTCGGCTCGAGGCGTTCCTCGGGATACTGCACGGTGGTGAGCCGGTCCTTCGAGACGTAACTCCCGAAGAAGTTCTTCGCCGTCACCGCCATGCCTCTGATGATTTCTTCGCCTAACATTTTTTATCCATTCGACGTTCGGTGTTGAATGTTGAATGTTCGATGTTTCTGAATTTCCCATGCCTGGGCTTAAAAACATTCAACGCCCAACATTCAATGCCCAACATCCAATCAACCAGTTTCATCGGTCCACCTCGCCCAGCACGATGTCCACGCTGCCGAGGATGACCACGGCGTCCGCAATCCGGTGGCCGAGGCACATGTCCTCGAGAATCGTCAGGTTGATGAAGCTCGGCGGACGCACGCGGTAGCGATACGGATTGGCCGAGCCGTCGCTGATGAGATAGAAACCCAGTTCGCCCTTCGGCGCCTCGACGCGCCCGTAAGCCTCGCCCGCCTTCGGCCGGAGCCCGCGGAGCTTCGCTTTCGGGTCCATGACCGGCCCGGCCGGGATGTCGCGCAACGCGGCCTGCAAAATCTTCACGCTCTCGCGCATCTCCAGGACGCGGACCATGTAACGGTCGTAAACGTCACCGTGGTCCCCCAGCGGCACCTTGAAATCGAAACGCGGGTAGAAGCCGTATTTGTCCACCTTGCGGAGATCGTAATTGACCCCGGAGGCGCGGAGCATGGGACCGGTGATGGCAGCGCTGACGGCCAGTTTCGCGGGCAACACGCCGACGCCCTGCGTGCGCGCAAGGATGATTTCATTTTGCGTGAGCAGGGCCTCAAACTCGTCCAGGAATTTGTTGTACCCATCCGTCAGTTGTTTCGCCTGGGCCAGCCAGTCGGGTGTGACATCACAACGGACGCCGCCGAAGCGCATGTAATTGCACATCATGCGGGCGCCGCTCACCGATTCGAACAGGTCGAGGACCTTTTCCCGCTCGCGGAAGGCATACATCATCGGCGTGCCCAGCGCGCCCATGTCCTGGGCAAAAAAACCAATCAGGCAGGTGTGGTTTTGCAGGCGGGTCAGTTCCGCCATGATGACGCGAATGTATTCAGCCCTTTCCGGCACCGCCAGACCCGCAAGCTTCTCGACGCTCAGCGCATAGGCCCAGTTGTTCGTCATCGAACAGAAATAATCCAGCCGGTCCGTGTACGGCATCGAAGCCAGATAGGAAATGTTCTCGCCGATTTTCTCGTGGTTGCGGTGCAGATAGCCGAACACGGGCTTGAGCTTCACGACCTTTTCACCGTCCAGCACCACGTCCATGCGAAATACCCCGTGCGTGGACGGATGGTGCGGCCCCATTGAAACCTCGAGCAGTTCACCGATGGGTTCACCGGCCTCGCTCGTCTTCGACAGGATTTCGTAATTTGGCTTGCCGGGGGCTTCAACGATGGCGCTCATGCTTTCGCCTCCGGCGGATAATGCTTTTTGGCCAGCTCCAGCACCTCGTCATGCGGCGTCGGCTCGTATTCAAAATCATCGGGCGAAACATAATCCCGGCGCATCGGAAATCCCTTGAACTCATCCCACATCAGGATGCGCCGCAAATCAGGATGGCCGCCCAGGCGGATGCCGTACAAATCGTAAACTTCGCGTTCCTGGAATTCGCAGCCGCGCCACAACGGCGTCAGCGAAACCGCCGGGACTTCTTCAGCCCGGTTGGCCGTGCGCTGGCGCAAAACCACCGGACCGTGTTTCAGCTCCATCGAGTACAGGTGATAAACCACCTCGAGAAAGCCGGGCCGCACGGTCTTCTTGACTTCCTCGACCTCCTTTTCCACGCCGTCCACAATCTTCTTGACCTTGGTCTTCGTGGTGATTTCCGCATCCGGCCAGTCCACCCCGCTCACGTTGGAGCAATAATCGAGGCGCAGCTGCAGGTCATCGCGGAGGAATGTCGCCGCGGCAAAGACATGGTCCGTGTCCACCAGCAGCGAACGTTCGCCCGCCGGACAATCGTTCGGGAGAACTTCAATTCTTGCCCCCGGCACCGCCGACTCGAGGCGCGCTTTGATTTGTTCAGGAGTTTCCACGGTTCAACGCTTGATGGCCGGCGGCTGCCAGACACCGGGATTGCTCGACGGTTCGAGATCATGTTCGCCATAGGCCGGCACCGGAAATTCTCCGGGCACATCGGCGTTGAGATGGCGCGGCCGGTCCGGCCCGGTCAGCTTCTGGTTCAGGATTTTTTCCTGCAAGGTCATGATGGCGTGAATCAGCGCCTCCGGCCGCGGCGGACAACCGGGGATGGCCACATCCACCGGGATGTACCGGTCAATGCCCTTGAGCACGTTGTAACCCTGCTTGAACGGGCCGCCGGAAATCGCGCACGCGCCCATGGCGATGACGTATTTGGGCTCGGGCATCTGGTTGAAAAGCCGCACCACCAGCGGCGCCATTTTCTTGGTGACCGTGCCGGCCACAATCATCAGGTCAGCCTGCCGGGGCGACGGACGGAACACTTCCGCGCCGAACCGGGCGAGGTCGAACCGGGCCATGGACGCCGCCATCATTTCGATGGCGCAGCACGCCAGGCCGAACGTGAGCGGCCACACGGAATTGGCCCGGCCCCAGTTGTACAACTCCTCCAGGGTCGTGGTGTAAACGCCCTGTTTCTGCAACTCGCTTCTTAAGCCTTCGTCAATCATGGTAAACACGTTTCGGCGTTTCGCCAGGAGGCGACCCCGGTTACTTCCAGGTCAGCACTCCCTTTCCCCACGCCCAGCACAGTCCTTCCACCAGCAACAGGATAAAAACCACCATGGCCAGGAAGGCCCCGACGGAAAGTCCGCCGAAGGAAACTGCAAACGGCAGCAGGAAAATCGTTTCCACATCAAACACCAGAAAGATGATGGCATACAGGTAATACTCCGACCGGAAGGACACCCAGGCGTCGCCTTTGGCTTCCAGGCCGCATTCGTAGATGGCGTTCTTGTCCTTGCCCGGCTTGTTCGGTGAGAAGAACCGGGCCCACGCATGCGCCGCCACGAGCGGCCCGAGCGCAAACGCCACCGCGATCAACATCAACAAGACGATGACCCAATAAGAATTTTGGGATGTTTCCATCAATTAACCATATCCAACATCAGGCAATGACTTGAAACAAGCTTAACCGATATTGCAAAAGGGTTCACAATTCTTGCCGAGGTGCGCAGAAAGACCAGTAAAATAGCCATTATTTGCAGTCAAAATCTGCGGACGTTCGGAATGGTTTCAATATTTCGCCCTGGCGTGAAGCGAGCTGCTTCGGTTCATTGTTCCAGCAGCCGGTAGAATTGGACCGGATAGCCCGATAAGTATGCGCGGTGTAAATTGCATCCGGAATAGGACCCGCGATCGAGGACGCTTGAACCGTCAAGGAATAATTGGTCGGGGTGGGATTCGGCAGCGTAATAATGGTTGGCGAACTCCCGGAAGAACCAACACCGCCATCGTAACCGTATTTAGTTCGATGTTTTCTCCATCAGCCTTGGCATGAACGAGTCAAAGGGTCAACGCGTTGATGAAAAGATCACGCGCCAAGGCGGCAAACCACCTGAATTTGCCGCCGGGCTGTCATCAACGCGATGCGGGAACAGCCGCGCGCCCGATTTTCAAGATTTCATTGGGCAACACCTTTTTGTCATCGCCATACACGTTGACGGTTATTGTTTCAGGGCCTTGATGCAAAAGGCTCACCGATTCCCGGGTCACCGTCACCTGGAGGGGTTGATCCTTGAGAAAGATGCGGAACGAATAGTTCTGCCATTTGTCGTGAATGAGCGGATTAAGAAAGAGTTTGCCGTTGCGAACCCGCTTGCCGCCAAATCCTTCGACGATCGCCATCCACGTCCCGGCCATGCTGGTGATGTGCAGGCCCTCATCCACTTCGTGGTTATAATCGTCGAGGTCCAGCCGCGACGTGCGGAGGTAGAGCTCGTAGGCCTTGTCCAACTTTCCGATCCGGGCCGCCAGAATGGAATGGATGCATGGCGACAGGGATGATTCATGCACCGTGCGGGCCTCATAAAACTCGAAATGCCGTTTGATGAAATCCGTGTCATATTTTTCCTCGAACAGGTAAATGCCCTGCAGCGTGTCCGCCTGTTTGATGAAGGGCGAACGCAGGATGCGATCCCAGCTCCAATGCTGGTTGATGGGACGCTGGGCGGGGTCCAGATCCTTGGCCAGTGTCTGCTCCTTGTCCAGGTAGCCTTCCTGTTGCAGGAACAGCTTCAGCTTTTCGTCGTAGGGGAAATGCATTTGGCCGCAGATTTCCTTCCAGCGGCCGGTTTCGGCCGCGTCATCAAACTGTGTTTTCGCCACAATTTCGGCATACCTCGCCGGCCAGGCATCTCGGACCTTGGCCAGCGCCTCGCGGGCATAATCCAGGCACCAACAGGCGATTGTGTTCGTGTACCAGTTGTTGTTGACGTTGTTTTCGTATTCGTTGGGTCCGGTCACGCCCAGCACCACATATTGTCCTTTTTCCCGGGAGAAAGTGGCCCGCTGGCTCCAGAAGCGGGCGATGCCGATCAGGACTTCGAGCCCATGGTCCGCCAGATATTTTTCATCCTCCGTGTGCCGGATGTAGTTATGGATCGCAAACGCGATGGCCCCATTCCGGTGGATCTCCTCGAAGGTGATCTCCCATTCATTGTGACATTCCTCGCCGTTCATCGTCACCATGGGGTATAGCGCGGCGCCGTTGGTGAAACCGAGTTTCACGCCATTTTCGATGGCTTTCTGAAGATGTTTGTAGCGGTAGACCAACAGGTTTCGCGTCACCCGGCTTGGCGCTGTGGAGATAAAAAAGGGGATGCAATAAGCCTCCGTGTCCCAGTACGTGCTGCCGCCGTATTTTTCGCCGGTGAATCCTTTGGGTCCGATGTTAAACCGTTCGTCCTCGCCCGTGTAGGTCTGGTTCAGATGGAAGATGTTAAACCGGATTCCCTGTTGGGCTTCAACATCGCCCTGAATCACAATGTCACTGTGGCGCCAGATGTCCGCCCACTTCGCCTGGTGGGCTTTCAGCAACGCGTCGAATCCCGCCTCATAAGCCGTCGATGCTTTTTCGCCGGCTTTGGCTTTCAATTCACTTTTGTCATAATCCAGCGAGGTGGTCACGGCCACGTACTTGTAAATAACAACCACCTCCCCCGCCTTGAGTTCCGCCTCAATTACATTGCCGGTATATTTCGGGCGCTTTACACAGGTGGGTTCCGCCGAAACCGTCGCGCCATTCTTTTCACACCGGCACCTCATCGCAAAACCGACCTGGAAATCGAGCTTCCGGGTCTGGGCCAGCAGAAATCCTTCATGTTTGCCGGATTCCGCCTCCAGGATGTTCCAAAACTGCTCGTTGTAATTGGAATCCTTGTTCTTCACATCGCCGTCAATGTACGGAGAAAGCGTCAACCGGACGTCTTGCAACGCGGTGACCGAATATTTGATCGCCCCGATTTCAGGATTGGCCATGCTGACAAAACGCAGCGCCTCGACCCGGATTTGTTCCCCCGCGGGCATGGTCGCGACAAAGCTTCGCGTAAGGACGCCCTCCTTCATGTTCAAAACCCGCCGGAAGTTTTCCACCTTGCATTTCGCCAGGTCCAGATGGTTTCCGTTCACCTGGATATCGATGCCAATCCAGTTGGGCGAATTCAGGACCTTTGCGAAATACTCGGGATACCCATTTTTCCACCAGCCCACACGGGTTTTATCCGGATAATAAACACCGGCCACATAGCTGCCCTGGAGGGTTTCGCCGGAATATTGCTCCTCAAAATTCGCGCGCTGCCCCATGTGTCCATTTCCGATGCTGAAAATGCTCTCGGAGGCTTCCTGTCGGCCGGGATCAAATCTCTCCTCGATCACGCACCATTCGTCGCTCGTCAGATATTTATTCATGGCAGGGCAATGTAAAAACCGGGGTTCAAGCCGCGGAAGCCCGGCTGGACTGATGCTCCAGCCTGGCGAGCAATGTGGCCACGGAAAGATCCTTCAAACCGGAGGTTACGAAATTCGCTTTTGCCAAAACCGCCGGATCCCCGATGCCAACGCTGAACATGCCGGCGGCCACCGCGGCTTCAATTCCGGCGGCCGCGTCTTCAAATACAACGCATTGCCGGGGCAGGACCCCCAGGTCCCGGGCGCCGGTCAGGAATACTTCCGGATCGGGTTTGGCCTTTATCACCTTGTTGCCGTCGACAATGACATCAAATAAATCCGTGATTTGCAGCAGGTTCAGGATGGTGATTGCATTTTTGCTGGCGGACCCCAAGCCCGTGCCCAAGCGGTGATTCCGGCAATCGGTCAGAAATTCCCTCGCTCCCGGCAGCACTTCATCGGGGCGCATCTTCAAAACATACTGCAGATAGAGCGAGTTCTTTTTCTGGGCCAGATGCGTCCTGGCTTCGTCATCCAGCGACAGGCCGCCGATTTCGAGCAGTATTTCCAGGGATCGTGTTCGGGAAACTCCTTTGAGCCTCTCGTTGTGTTCCTCCGTGAAATCAAACCCCAGTTCCGTGGCAATCTGGCGCCAGGCGATGAAATGATACCGGGCGGTATCCACGATCACGCCGTCCAGATCAAACAGGCAGGCTTTGAGCATCATTGCGTTGTTAGGTTCCATGGTCATCAGTGTGCCCCGGCCACGTTGCGCGCAGCCGCTTCGCCTCCGGTTTGCTTGAAGGTCACCACCAACAGCGTCAGCAAGGCGGCCAGACCCATGCTCGCGCCGCCCAGGACCAGCGCATTCATGGGTTCGCTGTGCAGAAAATGCTTCAGGATCCATCCCAGCAGGCTGGAAGCGGCAATCTGCGGCAGCACGATGAACAGATTGAACATTCCCATCATGACCCCGACTTTTTCCTTTGGCAGCGCGGGCGCCAGCATGGCGTAAGGCATTGAAAGGATGCTCGCCCAAGCGATGCCGACCGCGGTCATGGCAATCAGCAGGTGATATTTGTCTGAAGCCAGGGGAACGGATGCCAGCCCCAGCCCACCGACCGCCAGACAGAGAACATGCATCAGCTTGGGGCCGGTATATTTCGTGCCCCACAGCAACACGAAGGAAAAAATGAAGCACACGGCGTTGTACGCGGCGAAACAAAAGCCCGACCAGGAGCCGGCGGCTTCCATTTCCGGCGACCCGGCCGACGCATGAAAAATGTTCTTGGCGACGGCGGGAGAAAAATAAACCCACATGGAGAACATCCCGATCCAGGTGAAGAATTGAACGAGGCCCAGTTCCCACATCCGCCGGGGCAGATGAAATATCAGCGCGAAAATGTCCCCCAGACCAAGGGTCCAATCAAATTTTCGCGCACGGATGACCGCCAGTTCGGAATCCGCTGGCGGGTATTCCTGGGTGCGGAAAACCGTCCAGAGCACCGCCCCCATGAACGCCACAGCGCCGATGTAAAACGAGAGCCGGACGGAACTGGGCACATGCCCCTGCCCGGCACCTTCGGCGGTGACGCCAAACCAGTTGGTCATCATCCAGGGCAAAGCCGAGGCGATGGTTCCGCCCAGGCCGATGAACAGGGATTGAATGGCAAAACCCTGGGCGTTCTGTTCTTCGGGAAGATTGTCCGCCACCAGGGCCCGGAAAGGTTGCATGCTGGCATTGATCGTTCCATCCAGCACCCAGAGCAGTCCCGCCGCCATCCAAACCGACGGACAATTGGGCATCAAAATCAGGGCGAGTGACGCCAGAATCGCGCCGCCCAGAATAAACGGACGCCGCCGGCCCAACCGCGTCCAGATGCGATCGCTGGATTGGCCGATCAAAGGCTGGATGATCACGCCGGTGACGGGCGCCGCCAGCCACAAGATGGCCAGGGAATCGGGATCCGCGCCGAGGTAGCCGTAAATCGCGCTCATGTTCGCCATTTGCAACCCCCAGCCGAACTGGATGCCGAGAAAACCGAAGCTCATGTTCCAGATCTGCCAGAAGGAAAGGCGCGGTTTATTCATAAAAAGTCCGGTTCAAAAAAGTATCCCGGCAGGCGTCGCGACAACATCGCATCTTTTGTTCAGAGGGATTGCGGCTTATTTCGACACCACGCGATGGTAAATCCGCCATTCAAACCCGCCCAGGTGGAAACTTGGAAAATCGTCAGCGGGTGGTTTGGGCATCCCCGAAATTTGCACCGGTTTGAATTCCCCGCTGTTTTTGACTTCGACCGAGCCGGCGATCGGCCGGTTGGAAAAGTTGATCACCACCACGAATTCGTCGTTGGCGTCGAGGCGCATGAGGGTCACCAGATTGGCTTCGTCCGAATTGGGCAGCCAGATGACGTTGTTGTTGCTGAAGGCGGCGTATTGTTTGCGAAGCTGGATGAGCCCATGGTAGATCTCGCGCAGCGGCGGACGTTCCTTCGGGGTCCAGAAAATCGGCAGCTTGTAAAACAAGGCCGGATCGCCGGATTCAGTCGCATCGCCGACTTCCATCCCGTTGTAAATCAGCGGCACGCCGTCCATTGAAAACATCAGCGCGGAGGCGGCCAGGGCGCCGCGAACCCCGTAACGCGAAACCGCCCGGGCTTCGTCGTGGTCGTCCGTGATCCGCATATGCAGGGAATTCCGGGGAAATTGCCGGAGGCTGTCTTCCCAGCTTTTCTGCAAATCCGAGGCGGGCGCTCCGCGCATCAACACGTCATTCAATGCCGCCATCAACGACCAGGAATAATCGATGTCAAAGGCGTTGGTCAGCAGTTCCGGCTTGCTCGCCTCGGCCAGCATCATGATGTCCGGCTTGGTCTTTTCCAGCTCGGTCCGCGCCTGCTCCCAAAAATCGGTCGGCACCATGGAAGCCACGTCGCAGCGGAAACCGTCCACATCACAGGTTTGCACCCAGTATTTGAACATGGCAATCATGTAGGCGCGCAATTGGGGGTTGGCATAATTCAAACCGGCCACATCGGCCCATTCCGGCAGGGGCGAGATGATCTTTCCGTTCGCATCCTGCTTGTAAAATTCCGGGTGCTGCAACAGCACGCTGTCCCAGGATGTGTGGTTGGCGACCAGATCCATGATGACTTTCAGTCCGCGCTTATGCGCCTCGGACACCAGCCGCTTGTAATCGTCCACCGTTCCATAACTTGCATCCACGGCGTAATAGTCCTTGATCGAGTAAGGGCTTCCCAATGCACCCTTGCGACATTTTTCGCCAATGGGTTGAATCGGCATCGTCCAGAGGATCGTCACCCCCAAATCCTGCAACCGGTCGAGTTGCGCGGTAACGCCGTTGAGGTCGCCGGCGGACGAATAATCACGCGGAAATATTTCGTAAATCACCCCGTCGCGCAGCCAGGCTGGCGAAGGCCGAGCCGGCAGCTTTGAGACATCCGCGGCTCGGACCAGCATCGCGCCAAGCAACAGTCCTGCGACCGACAGGGTAAAAATCCGACGGTCTTTCAATGTGATTTTCATGTTTAAATTATCCTCATGGCGGGTTCAGCCCCGGCATCTATAATTATAGCTGGCAGGAATGTCAGGGCAAAAGTTCAATGCAATAAAAGCCCCGGGTTACAGTCAGGGCTGGTGAATCGGTGCGACCCAACTGCATCTGCAACGGCCCGGCGTAAATCGAGGCGGCCGGCAGGTTGGCCCATTTTTCTCCAGGCCGGCTGGTGCAGCGGCCAAAGCCAGGTCGTGTCGACACCGGCGCTGGTCCCAGCCTGGATGCCAGCTGGCAGGAACAGGGCAACAAGACACCACGGGATGGCACGACAAAATAACTTCATTTGGCTTGCCCTATAATGAACTGCCCGATGTGATTTAAACCACCGCATAATCATGCGGTAGCAATTCTGGCCAAGGCGTGGTATGTACAATCAATGTCGGTTATAATGCAAAGCAACCAAGCTTCAACAAAGACGCAAACGCTTCTTGTTGCCGCGTGTTTTTTCCCAGGATGCAATTAGTTCACGGCCCGGATGCGCCATTAATCGATCAAAAGTCTGATTGAACTCCATTGTTGGGATGCCACGATCCAATTGTTTTCGCGAAACGCCCATGTCCCGATTTTTCGGCAGGCAGTCGTTGACGCCGTTGCTTTAGTTCGGACGGTTTGATCGCGCAGACCGAACCAGTTATGAATAACATTTTCACCGCCCGGGCAAAGGCCAAAAATCAATTCGCCGTTGGTTCCACCCTGGCGGCTTTGCTTCTCATTTGTGGCTCGTTATCAATCGCCACCCTGGCACCGGCCCAATCCAGCCGGCCGGGCTGGGGTTCGACCCCGTATCACGACGCGCTGGGAACCGGCGTCACCTTCCGCGTCTGGGCGCCAAACGCAACCAGCGTTTTCGTGCCGGGAAACTTCGTTACTCCAAATTGGTCCACCACAACGACGCCCCTGGCCAAGGAGCTGACCAACGGAGTTTGGAACGGTGTCTGGTCGGCAGATGTGGCCGGTGTGGCCAATGGTTCACAATACAAGTACTATCTCAATGGAAATCTTTGGAAGAACGACCCGCGGGCGCGGCTGGTCACGGCTGCCGGTTCAGGCGGCAACAGCATTGTCTATGACCCGACCGCCTTTAACTGGGCGGGCGACAGCCTGACTCCACCGGCACTGAACGATTTGTTTATTTACGAGCTTCACATGGGCACGTTTCCATCCAGTTCGGTGCCCAGCCGGTTCGTGGCGGCCACCAACAAGTTGGATTACCTGAAAAGTCTCGGCGTCAATGCGGTCGAACTCATGCCCATTGCGGAGTTCGGCAACAGTGGAAACAGTTGGGGCTACGACCCGGCGCAACTGTTTGCGGCGGATAACAGCCAATACGGCGGACCGGATGGATTAAAAGCCTTTGTCCAGGCATGTCACGCCCGCGGCATCGCAGTGCTCCTGGACGTCATTCACAATCATTACGGTCCAAATCTTCTGGATATGTGGAATTTCGACGGCTATTCCGGCGGGGGCCCGCTCGGCGGCGGCGGCATTTACTTTTACGAGAGCAATACCAACCTTCAAATCACGCCTTGGGGATATACGCGGCCAAACTTCAGCAGCAATCAAGTGTGCAGCTTCATTCAGGATAACTTCACCCTGTGGTTGGGCGAATGTCATGTGGACGGGTTCCGCTGGGACACTCCTTACACCATGATGCACGGCAATGACGGCAGTTATATCCCCGCTGCGGACAGTCTCATCTATGCCATCAACACCATGATTCACTCCAGTTACCCCGGCAAAATCAGCATTGCCGAGGATGTGTATAACTACGACGGATTCGACAGCTCCTGGGACACGGGCTACCCGTATAATTTCACTCCCGTGCTGACCCCGACGTCGGATGCCAGCCGCAACATGAACACGGTGGCCAATGATGTGCTGTACAATGTCAGTTACGGCGGCACGGCCGGTCTCGGGCGCGTGGTCTTTCTGGAATCGCATGATGTCGTTGGCGATTTGAACGGCTCCAGCCATGTCCGGCTGGTCACGGCCATTGACCCTGTCACGCCCAACAGCTACCGGGCGAGAAAGCTTTCCACCCTCGGCGCCGCCGTCACGCTCACGGCACCCGGGGTGCCGATGATTTTCCAGGGACAGGAAATGCTCGAGAACCAGCAGTTCGACTCAGGGCTGCCCGTGGATTGGAGCAAAACGAACACTTACAGCCACATCGTCCAGCTTTACCGCGATCTCATCGGTGCGCGGCGCAACTTAAACGGCTATACTCCGGGGCTGGAAGGCAACCAGTGCAGCATGCTCCAGGTGGACAACGTCAACAAGCTGGTTGCGTTTCACCGCTGGAATTCCACCACTCCGAATCAGGACGCGGTGGTCATCGCCAACTTCGCCAACACGACCAACAATAATTACACCCTGAATTTCCCTTCGGCGGGCACCTGGTATGTACAGTTCAACAGCGACTCCACCAACTATGGCCCCGACTATGGCAATATCGGCAGTTCCGTTGTGACCGCCAGTGGCAGTCCGGCGTCCGCCAGCATCACCATCGGACCTTACAGCGCGCTGATTCTCTCGCAAGTCCCCAATATTTTGCCGCAACTGACCATAACCCAGACAAACGGAGTGGAAACCATATCCTGGCTGAATTCCTATTCCGGATGGGTATTGGATTCCAGCGCGGCGCTGGGAGGAAATCCATCGCCATGGAGCCAGGTTTCGGCTTCGCTATACCAGACCAATGCGACTACGGTTTTCCTCAACACTACCGCAGTTGGCGACGCGACCTTTTATCGGTTGCGCAAACCCTGATTGCCGACGCAAGTTTCAAGGAATCAAGACTCTGGCTTGAGCTTCGCTCCGTGTGTGGGCTTGCCGTTTGATCCGGCCTTTTGAACTGTCATCCAAAGCTTGCACCTGTCTGGCAAGCCCAAAGGCTGCCGGTTTCACCCGCCGGAAGAAATATCGGTTTTAGCCCTATTTCCTGGGGTTTTTCAACTTTTTTTCGCCTGTGTAGTATATGGTCCCGGGCCGGCATACCGCATGAACATGCGGTAGCATTCCTGTGGCGGAAATTGATACATTTTGCACCAATCAGAAGAGTTGGAACAATCAGTGCAGAGTCGGAAAAATCCTAAAACACTACTATGAAAATCAAGACTTCAGCAGGAATCTCAATCGCTATCGTTGCGTCCGGACTGGTATGCGCGCATGCCCAAAACCTGAACGGAACCGTGAACACCGGCTTCTACGGCAGTCCGCTGGCCGTTCAGACCATCAACACCGGCTTCGGTAACGCCGCCGGCAACGCCGATTCAGCCGGCGGTTCGGAGCTGGATGCGGCGTACGGCCGGGTATCCGGGGCGACTCTGTATTTGTTCCTGGCGGGCAACTTCGAACCCAATGGCAACCACCTGAATGTTTTCATTGATGGCGGCCCGGGCGGTCAAAACGTCCTGAGTTCTTCCGGTGGCACGATGGCGACCATGAACGGCTCCGCTTTTAGTCCGGGCTTCGGGGCAACCTTTGCCTTGGACATGAATGTTTACTCGCCGAGCGAGGGCGTCACGCCGGGCACGATGTATACCGAAGAATACAACCTCGTGGCAAACACCGGTGGATACGTCGGGGCCATCGCTGAGTCCTCCCTGGGAATTGGAGCCGGAAACGACGGCGGCGTTTCGAGTCTTTACCTTAACAACAACCACGCCAGCACAATGGGTACGGCCAACCTGGCTTTAAGTGGTGCAACCAGTGGCGCCAACACGACCACCGGACTTGAACTGGCTATTCCGCTCGCTGCGATCGGATACGCCGGCGGCAATATCAGGGTTCTTGCCGACATCAATGGGACCGGTGATGCCTACCTCTCCAACCAATTCCTGGCTGGTTTGCCGGTGGGAACGGGCAACGTTGGCGGTGGCGGGGCTTTCGGGCCCGGCGGAGGTGTGTTTAACTTCAGCAACACTCCCGGTGAATACTTTACCATTGCGGTTCCCGAACCGTCCACCGTGGCAATGGGCCTTTCGGGTCTGGCCATGTTGCTGGCATTTCGCCGCCGCACCAAATAACCCGCCAGGCAGGATTTCACAAACCAAGCCCGCTGTCGGGCTTGGTTGTTTCTTTAGCCAAGGAGGTGTGTCAGGCGTCGGCCAAGGTTTCGCCGGAATGCGGCGAATCAATATTCCGCGACCAAGCGCACCGGCTCAAAGTTGTCGTTGTTCTTCACCGTAAGCAAACCACCGGCGAATGACCAACCCTGCGGCGAATGCGCCAGCACATCCGGGTCCAAATGCGGCAATAAAACCCGGGCGGCGGTCGCGTCACCGGTTTGCCGGAAGATATTTTTGGGCTCATGGCCGGTCCAGGTCTCCAGAATTAAATCGCGCGCTGCAGGACGATAGGTTCCCTCCGGGCCGGACACATCAATCGTCAGTCGCTGATCGTTGCGGGTCTGTTGGAAGCGGCGCTTCATGAAGGCACCTTTGCGATAATCCAGTGTTTCCCCGTTGTCCTCATAAAGTGAGGATTCCGATTTTTCCGCCGGAGCGATGAGGACGCGAAGTGGTTTTCCCGGCATTTCACCCGTGTTCTGGACCACCGGCTGTCGGAAAATAAAACTGCCGCCGCGCACGAACAGGGGAATGGAATCAAGCGTCACCGGCAGATGCAGGGACTGTCCTCCGGCGAACTGGCGACCGGTCCAGTAATCGAACCATGTCCCCTGGGGTAGGTAAATTTCGCGCTCCTGGGCCCCTTCATGCAGAACCGGAGCAACGAGCAGGCCGGCACCAAACAGAAATTCGTCATCCAGACCGGCGACCTTTTCGTCATCGGGATATTCGAGGAACAAAGGACGCAGGGCGGGCACGCCGGTCTGGCTGGCCTGCTGCATCGCATTGTAAATATAGGGCAGCAATTCATAGCGCAGCTCGATCGCGTGTTTATTGATTATTTCATGGTGGTAATCAAACGACCACGGTTCCTTGTCGGGCGAACCCCAGGTCGAATGCGACCGCATGAACGGATAAAACACTCCCGCCTGCAGCCAGCGGGTATAAAGCTCGCCGGAGGGCGAACCATCAAATCCGCCAATGTCGCACCCCACAAAGGAAAACCCCGACAATCCCATGCCCAATAGGGTGGAAATGGACTGCCGCAGCGAAGACCACTCGGACGTGTTGTCGCCGGGCCAGACCGCGGCGTATCGCTGGCCACCCGCAAAACTGGCCCGCGTGAGCACGAAAGGCCGCTCGTTCGGCCGCAGGCGTGATAAGCCTTCGAATGTAGCACGGCTCAACAACTGGCCGTACACATTGTGGATTTCGCGATGCGTGGTCGGCTGACCCTCGTTGTCGAAAACCAGATCCAAGGGCATGGTCCCGCTCGTCGTGTTGAAAACCGCGGGTTCGTCCATGTCGTTCCAGATGCCCGCCACTCCCAGGTCCAGGAAATCCCGGTAGAGCGAGCCCCACCATCTGCGCGCCTCCGGATTGCTAAAATCCGGGAACGCGCTCGGGCCGGGATTTTTGTCCGCCTGGGACGGCCAGACCGGCGCTTCGTACACCGTCCCGTCGGGATTTTTCACGAAGTAATTTCCCGCGATGCCCCCGTCGTAAGGCGCGTAGCCCTTTTCAACCTTCGGGTGGGCATCCACGATGCAGACGAGATGGAATCCTTGCGCGCGCAAATCTGCAATCATCTTCTGCGGATCCGGAAAGCGCTCGCGGTCCCAGGTGAAAGGCTTGAAGTTGTCCTGATAATGAATGTCCAGCCAGATGACATCGGCCGGGATTTGCTTCTGGCGAAACGTGTCGGCAATCCACCGCACCTTCGATTCGGGATAATAGCTGTATCGGCATTGGTTGAAGCCGAGCGACCAGAGCGGCGGCAACGGCATCCGCCCGGTCAGGGTGGTGTAACGTTCGATGACTTTTTTGGGATCGGGCCCGTTGATAAAATAATAGTCCAGCTCTCCGCCTTCCGCCCCAAACGTCAGCAAGTCCTGCCGTTCGCGGCCCACGTCAAACGTGCTGCGCCAGGTGTCATCCAGAAATATCCCGTGGGCCTGTCCATGGCGGACGACCAGGTAGAACGGCACGGAAACGTAAATCGGGTCCGTGCCCGAATCGTAGGCGAACGTGTCGGAATTCCACATGACATAATTGTAGCCCCCCAGTTTCCAACCGCGCTTGTCGAGCTTGCCATTCTTTTCACCGAAGCCATAGACGTGCTCGTCGTCCCGCAATTGCTTGGCAACCCGGAACGCCGGACCGGCCAGGGCAATTCCCCGCTCCGGATCGTCGGCATCCAGAACTTCACCGGTAGAGTCGGCAAAGGAGATGCGCAAAGGAGATTGTTGCACCTTCACCCTGACCGAAGCCGTTGCCAGCGTGGTGCAATTGGAACCGGTACTGACCGTTGCCGACACCGGGCCCAAATCGTGAGTGACGACGGCGTAGGAATGGTCGCGGCCAAATGATTTGGCGCTCGTGAAACGAACGCGGATGACATTGTCTGACAACGGGGTGATCGCAAGCATACCCTGCCCGCTCTGAAACAAAAGCACCCTGCCATCCCAGGTGGGAGCCGGCATTGCGCCCAAAGACAACCACCCCCGGCTTCCGGTGTTACTTTGAACCGAAACCGATGGCGCGTCGGCCGCCTGCACCCGCCACCCTGCCAAGTGCAGGAAAAGGCCGAAGACAATCACCAAAACAATTCTATTTCTCACCCGGGTTTTAATAGTCAATTTAATTTTAAGGGACGACTTCAATTTCGTAGAATTTTTGCGGCGCCGGCGGTGAATTGGAAATGTCCAGATAGGAGGTGGACAGCCCGTTCGCCGGAATGACTCCGCTGACGGGCGTGAACGGCCGGCCCAGGTTGGTGGTTGCCAAAACCGCATAATTCACCCCGGGTGTGCTGCTCCAAACCACGGACTGATTGTTGCTGGCCAGGCCCGAGATCGCCAGCGGCGGCGGCACGATCACCGTCCGCGCCGCGGTTAAAACCAGCCCATGGTTGCTGTAAACCACCTCAATGGTGTTGGAACCGGGCATTGCGCCGCTCCAGTTGTAGAGCAACGAACGCATCCCGCTGCAGCCGGCCACCGCCCCCGGAGGGCGGAAGATGTAGGCTGCCTGAGTCTGCAAAACCCCGTTGATGGTCAGGTTGAAAAGGCTCGGATCATTCGTATCCAGAGCGGGCGTGAAACAGGCTTGGATCAGATAAGTGATGTTGCTGCCCATGGGAATGACCAATCCATCGGTCGCCGGACTGGAAATATAAACGGAAGGCGGGGCAGCCGCGGTCTGGAACGACAAGTGGTAGGGCGCGAACATGGTTTTGCCCGATGCCGCGCCAAACGCCGAGTTGGTCAGATTCACTGTGATGTTGGTTGAAACCGCCAGACCTGCACCGCCCGGCGTAAAGGTCATCATGTCATGCGCGGTGGACCAGCCAAACGAACCGCCGGTGGGTGGCAGGATGGAAAACGCAGCCTGAACACTGTTGGTATCCATCGGCTCGCTGAATTGAAGCGCGATGGGCGAAATCGTTGGCACATTGGTGGCCCAGTGAACGGGGGAACTGCCCACCACCACCGGGTCAAGCGGCTGCCATTGCGACTGCGCTATGAAAATTTTCCCGGTGGTGCCAGGCACGGCAATAACAGGCGTTTGCGAACCGGAATCGAGAGTGATGGTTTCATTGGTGTTCAGCAAATTCACCAGCACGGTGCCCGCGGCATAAGTCAGGGTGCGCGTGGGCAACGTCTGGCTGGAACCGGACGTGTTGAAAACGACAAATACTTCCTGGGTGTTCAATACGCGGGAATACGCAAACAATCCGGGGCCACCGGAGTTGCTGGCTTGATTGGCGTAGGAACCGAGAGTCAGTGCCGGATACAACCGGCGAAAATTGTTCAACTGAGCCACCCACCGGAACAGCGGGTGGGTCATGTTAAAATTATCAGCGCCCGGCGAACTGAGCTGTAAAACCGCGCCTCCCGGGCCGTCCTTGAATTCCCCGGCAAACATATCCTCGCGATCATTCGGGTCGGTCGTGCCGTCAAAACCCTGTTCCGTGCCATAATACAGACTGGGAATGCCGGGCGAGGTGTAAAGAAAAGCCAGTGCCAGTTCCAGGCGGTTGGTGTTGTTGTTCGCCTCGCTGGTGCTGAGAAATCGGGGATTGTCATGGTTGTCAAGGAAGGTGACCAACTGCATCTGCGCCGCCGGATCGTAATCAGCCGCCACTGCGTTGTAATGATTTTGAATCAATGACGTGGCCCCGCTGGCTGTGGCAAATACGCTGTTGAGGGCGAAATAAAGCGGGTAATCCAATACCGAATCAAACTTGAACGGCCCGCCACCTTCCGTTCCGGTATAGGAACCCACCAGGGTTTCAGAACCGTTAAATGCCTCGCCAAACATGAAGAAGTTGGTATTGCCACCCGCTGCCGCATACGAATGGATCGCCGGACAGAAACTCTGCCAGCAGCCCATGTCCACTTCCAACGCCGTATCCACCCGGAAAGCATCGAAGCCAATTTGATTGATCCAATATTCGTAAATCGCCGCCATGTTCGAGCGAACGTAGGGCGTTTCCGTTCTGAAATCATTCAGCCCGGACAGCCAGCCCAACACCACCTGGGTGCTGTCATTGTAATTCTGGATGTTGCCGTAGTTATGAAAAAGGTTGGTGAGCGACGGGTTCGCCGGGGTAAGATTGAAGGGTGCCGGATAGGTCTTCGAACTGTTCCGATAAGCCAGCGTGTAACCGGCTGGATAGTTGAAAGTGGAACCGCTGCTGCCGACGAGGTCGCCGGCGTGGTTCACCACGATGTCATCAATGACCAGCATGCCGCGCGCGTGCGCCGCCTGGACCAGGTTTTGCAGATCGGAAATGGAACCCCAATGCGGCGCGACCTGGTAAAAATTCCAGGCCGAGTAACCATGAAACTGGCCTTCCGTGTTCAAAACGATCGGTGAAATCCAGATGGCCGTTGCCCCCAGCGCCTGGATGTAGTCCAGTTTCTGCTCTATCCCTGCGAAATCCCCGCCGTGCACCCCCCTGGGATTGCTTGGAGCGTAAGTTCCCTCCGCATTGTTATTGGACGGATTCCCATCATAAAAGCGGTCGGTGATGATCTGGTAGATGTTTTGGGTCCGCCACAAGTTGTTGGATTGCGCCAGAGAGTCCGTCGCGGCAAGGCCAAGCGCGCCCCAAACGCAAATCGCCGTGGCACAGAGACGCCATGAACGGATGATACTATGCAATCTCATCTAGATATAATCGTTTGCCAAAACCATCAGGGTCTCCATTGCCAGGCGCCCCCACTCGCCAGGCAACGAAATCCGGCACCGGAATCTCATCATGCAATCCGGGCAAATTTACCTTGTCGACATGCAAACCCGGCCCGCTTGAAAAAACGTGGCAGCGCTTTCCGCCCGGGAAAAATACTCGACCCGTCACCCAAGGTCAGCCATGTCCCCAAGAGCAACGGAAATGGCAGAAGGTATTAAAGCGACTAAAACATGGCTGGCAAACTTCGCGCAGCGGCGTCGCACCATTTGCCAGCGTCAACTGTCCCTCCTTTTATCCACCGGCGCCCGCCACGTCATTATTGTTGCGGCGTGTGTTGGGCGAGATAATTCATGTCCGGATCAGTAGTGAGACAGGGAACCCGCTGTCTGCCGCCGTTTGCAATGGATTGCCCGGTATTATTCATGTAGATAACAGGTGCGCTGCCAACCGGCCCCAGCCATTTGTGTATTTCCGCGTGGCCGTCGGCAAAACCCATTCCGCACGCACCGGCATGTTGACTGCCGGGTAATTCCGTAAACATTGTGTCGGGATAGTTGGCGTCATACAAAACCGCATCATCAATGCTATCGGGGTGCTCATCGGTGAATACCCACACGTCACTGGGACCGGGAGAGTGAAAGTCAGATGACTTTTTGGCCACATACCAGGTCGTAAAACCAAATGGGTTGGCCGGTTCTTGATACTTGTCACCGTCTCCCACGGCACCGTTCATCGCCACGCTCCGGCTGCGGTGCAACCAACCAAGCTTGCTTCCCGCCGGGCTGACAAAATTGGCGGCCGGACAGGCAAAGACGGCGGCCGACCGGCTCAGATAGCTGCCCAACAGTGAATACTTGTCGTTCGTAAGATAATCGGTGTTGGTGTTGTACTGCCCGGCGGTCCAGTCAAGACTTCCGGTGATCCAGGATGGTGACGTCGAGGTATGTGGGAAAAAGCTTGTATTCCAAACGTGGGGGTCGGAATTGATCGCCAAATTTTCGTTGTTATCACCCGTGTACATGAGCCAGGCCAGACAAAGCTGCTTGTTATTGCTCATGCACTGCACGGCAACGGCCCTCAATTTGGCCCGGCTCAAGGCCGGCAGCAACAGCGAGGCCAGAATGGCAATGATCGCAATAACCACCAGCAACTCAATCAAGGTAAAACCTGCTCGTAATGATCTTGCCTTGCTGCTTTTTCGGCCAAAGGTTGGCGTCATATTATTAATATTTTCCCGCCAGCCGGTTTTATGAGTCCGGCTGGCGGGTTTTATTTTAATTTATCCCATTTAATTATGGCTTGATCAAACGGAAAAAGGATTGGCCACTGGCCGGCCAGTTGGTGACACTCACGAAACCGTTGGTCGAGCTGTAACCGGCGGTCCAGTTGGTGCCGTCAGTGACCGCCAGATTCTGCCAAAGTCCCTGGGTAAGGTCGCTCTTAACCTGCAGGTTGGCGCCGGGACGTCCGAGCCAGGAAACCGGCACCTTGCCACCGGACGCGGGGCCGACAGTCAGACGGGCACCGCCAGGGTTGGCTCCGCTGAAAAACGGCTCTTGATACTGATGGCCGAAAGTATCCGTGGCCATTGGATACGGATTAAACCCGGTAGCACGAACCACCCGATAGTGATTCTGGCCTGAGGCAGCCTCATCATCCAAGGGACCGCCGTTAAAACTGGCAGGATCCATGCCGTATTTGTAAGCAAACGCCACCGGCGTGCCAGCAGGCATTATGATCGTGTTGGTATAAATCGTGGTCAACCCCTGCTCAACCATTTGAAATCCCGGCGGAGCCGGGAGCGGATTGATGCCACCCGCCCACGCATACCAATTGACAAACTGACCGTTGATATATACCGCATCCGCCGATGGGTTGAAGACATGCGTGTCGGTTCCAACCGCACCGTTCATGTCCACGCTGAAAAGCACCGGTGTGGCTTCGGTCAGATAGTCGTTCAATTTGGCATCATTAAAATACACCGGTGGCACGTTGGTGAAGGTGATGCTCAACGGCTCCACGAAAAACCGGTTTCCGCCCCCGCCGTTGATCCCATCAAGATGATCATAAACTATGGTCGAGGGACTGCTGAGCTGGGTGTACCGGAACTGATAATAAATGGTCGAACCTGCGCCGGCGACGATATACGTCGAACTGGTGTAAATATTGGTATTCAGGGCGGTGGGGTTGTTGGTCATGACAATGCCAGTGCCCCAACCGTTAAAGCTCCCATCTATGGTCAGCGAAGCCGGGTTGTAGTTGGTATCGGTAAGCACGACGGCCGACATGTCCACGCTGAAAGTGTTGGTGCAAAATTGCAATGAAAACGGCGCGTCGGAGAAATCCACCAAAGGCAGGGTCTGCGCCACATTGGCGAAATACCGGTTTCCGCCGCCATCTTGATTCACACTGCTGGGAGAATCCCAAACCGTGCCGGGCTGAATGACATACTTGAATGCTTCCGCTCCGCCGGGGGAGTTGGTCACCAGATAAGAACCCGTCCAGACGCTGCCAGCAGGCTCGCCGGGAACCGTGATTGCACTTTGGGTCAACGGAGTTGCACCCCCGGTCCAGCCATTGAACAAACCCCTGACTTCCACGGAGCTCGTGCCCGGAACGAAAGTGCCCAGGTTGACTTGTTGGGAAATATCAACTTGGAAATTGACCAGATTCGCCACTGGGGCCCCGGAATCACTGAAGAATGCAGTGGGCAGCACCAAACTGGCACCGCTGGTGGAAGGAAGCAACGCCGCCCGGTTTTGTCCGGTGCCCGTATTTTCCCAGTTACTGCCGTTGATGACAAACTTGTATTGTACCGTGCTGCCATTGGCATCCGAGGTGTCGTTGACGGTGTTGGTGTAAATGTATTCGGGCAACTGCGACTGATCTTGAACCAAACCATACGACGCGTACCCATTGAACGTGCCATTGGCGGAAACGGTATCTGTTCCTGGAACGAAGGTTCCGAGGAGGGCGTTGGTGGACATGTCCACACTAAATGTAATAAGGGTGCTCGAGGCTCGAGCGGTCAGCATCCCGGCGGCGCAAAGCATCAGCCCGGTCATCAGTTTATACTTCATTGACTCTAATTTCATAAGGGTATGGGGTTACGATTGGAGGGTTGGGTATTGTTCTACGTGGTCATGAGTAGAAATTACTCTCCGCCACGAAGTTAATCTACCGCATGTTTGTGCGGTCAGGATGGACTATGATTCCGGTGGGTGGTTGACCCGTTGTCCCGATTTAACAGTTCGGGAATAACAGGTTGCCGGGATGGGTCAGCGCCGGTGATTCTTCCAGTTTTGCACCCGATCAATGTATTCCCGTGCCTGCTGGTTGCCGGGTTCCAGGCGAAGCGTTTCCTCAAATTCTTGAAGCGCCTCGTCAAACCGGCCGAGCCTGGCTTGCATCACTCCCAAATCCAGATGAGCCAAAGCGTTTGCCGGTTTGAGACGGACGACTTCGGCATATTCGTTTTCCGCTTCCGGGATCTGGCCGCTCGCCACCAATTCATCGGCCAGCCCAAAATGCGCCTCCCACAAATCGGGTTGCATCCGGATCGCCTGTTTATAGCGCTGGATGGATTCGGCATGGCGCTCCAACTTCGACAGTGCCTTGCCGACAAACGCACAATAGGTTGCATCCGCCGGATCCAAAAGCGCGGCGCGCTCATAATCCTGGCGGGCCGGTTCAAACCTCCCTGTTGCGAGATTCACATTCCCCAGTTCATACCACGCCTCGGTGAGGCGGGGACGCAGCGTCACCGCCTTCGTCAACGCGGCTTGCGCCTCATCCCATTGGCCCAATTCAGCGAGCACCCGGCCGGCCTGATAAAATGCCTCGGCACTCTGTGGCAGCAGTTCGCAAATCTGCTGCCTTTGCGCCGCCGCCTGTTTCAGATCGCCAGACGATTCGAGGTACTCCGCAAAGTTTTCATGCAACAAATGGTCCTGCGGTGTTCGATCGATGGCCGCCTGATAAATCTCCAGCGAAGCCTGTGCCGGGGCGGAATTCATCTGCTGCCGCAAACGGTTGGCCTCGTCGCTCAGTAATTGCATTCGTGCCGTATTGTTCGGCTGGCCGCTCAAAGGCGGACGATGCAGACGGTCAATCACCAGTTCCGTCACCGCCCACCGGTTATAGTCAGCAAGGCCGAGACGGCGATCGCACACCGCCTGCGAAGCCCAACCGTTGGTGACGGCGCCGCGCGCCATCTCGCCGGGCAGCATTTTTACCACCTGTTCCGCCCAGGCACGACCCAGGCGAAAATTGCCGTCGAAATTAAAATGCACATGCTCGAAAAAAGTTTCCTGGCCACAAACGCCGCCGGGATCGCCCGACGCCAGCGCCGACGCCGCGTCAAACAATTTCAGCCGGTCGCCGGCCCAATGCTGGCCGGCGCTTTGAATTGCGGCGTTGATGCGCGAATCCGCGCGGAACGGCAGCGCGTCGTCGTCACAGGCCGCTTGAAAATGTTCCCGGGCGCCGGCAAAATTGGTCAACGCGAGCAGACATTCCGCCCAGCGATACTGCAATTCCGGATAGCGGGGGTCCCATTTTGACGCCTGCTCGAATTTCTGCGCTGCTCCGGCATAATCATTTTCCGCTGCCAGCGAACCGGCTTCGGTGCAGCATTCATCGAACTGCGCACGGTCGGCGGCAGGCAGATTGGAGTTGATCAACGAAGCGAACGGCGGGCAGTCCCGGAGATTCACGGCCACCGTGTTGAGCAAAATGTTTGCCCCCGAGTCCAATCCCGCACGGATGATGTCATTAAGATTCCGCTCGAAATTCTGATACACCACCGCCTTGCGCGGATCGTCCGCGCGCAGCTGGTTCCCGAGAAACATTTTCATGCCGCCCCACGAAGGGTTGGAGCCTTTTCCCTTCAAGTTGCGTCCCAGATCCACCAGCAACTGACCCAGGCGCAGCTGCTGAACGGCCAGGTCGAGCCGGACAAACGCCAGCGGCGGAGCCTTTGCGCCGAAGACCGTGGCCGCGCCGAAGGGTCCGACCATCTCGTTGTTGCCCATGTAAACGATCCACAGGTCGCCATCGGCCCGGGCACAATCGCGGGCGATGGGGAGGATGACATGTGAGTTGATGGCGGTGATGCCGAGGTTGACGACCTCGAAGTGCGTGTTCGGAAACCGCTCGTTCAACAGCGCTTGCAGATAGCGTGACGCGGCGTAGGGCGGTTCCGGTTCACCGCGCGCCGCCGATTCGCCGAGCACCAGAATGCGATAGGTGTTCGCCGGCTTTTTGGCTTCCATCATTATCGGCCCCGGCCAGCGGGCGAGTTGTGGCGGAAAGAATCTCAGGCTGAAGTTTTCGTTGTTGACCAGAAAATCCTTCCGGCCAACGCGAACTTTTTCAAAGAAGCCCGTTCGATAACCGTAGCCGGCGAGGCGCAAGGCGGCTTCAAGCCCGGCGAAAAACAGCAACGGCAGAATCACCAGAGCCGCCACCCGGAACAGCCATTTGCGCGTTGGACTCAGTGGAACGGATGGCGCATGGGCCGGCGGGGCTTGTTTGGTCCGCCGTGCGGTCTTTGACCTGTTGGCTCGTTGTTCCAAATCGCCCTTAATTCAAAATAGACGTTCCAGCGGGCTGCAATCTTTGGCTTGATGCCAATAACTTCCGGCATCCGAAGGACGTTTGATCTGCAACGGATCTTTGCCCGCCAACCGCAGCACCCAGCCCAATGGTGTCAGAATGAAAAGAAAAAAAACCATCAGCACTCCGCGGCCAATAAACTGGCTGGTCACGAAACCCACGCGCATGGAAAACCGGTACCAGCCCCGAAACCAGCCCGGTTGGAGGCCGGCGCCGGCCGCCACGGCGGCCAGCAGCGCCAATGCGGCATACCAGCCGTTTACAGGCAGAACGTGCCGCCAGCGCAGCACCGTGCTCAGGATGGCCAGTCCCAATGCGGTCAGCCATGCGGACTTGCGCCATTCCTTCGGGTCTTCCTTGAGATTCAGTTTCATTTCAATCCCTCTGTGGCAGGATGCGGCGCTCCACCCGGCGTTCCGGCTGGGCCGCGCGCTCGATAACAAAACCACCCATGATGAGATAATCCATTTCCGTGTTCATAAAACACCGGTAGGCATCGTCCGGTGTGCAGACAATCGGCTCGCCGCGCACATTGAATGACGTGTTCACCAGCACGCCGGAACCGGTCGCCCGCTCGAAAGCCAGCAACAAATCGTAGAGCAGCGGATTGTCTTCTCTCTCCACAGTTTGAATCCGGGCCGAAAAGTCCACATGGGTGATCGCGGGCAATGTGGAACGGATTTCCTTGAGGCGATCGAGCCCTTTTCCCACGGCCACAACCTCGCGCCGCAATTCCTTTTTGATCGGCGCGACCAGCAGCATGTACGGCGATTCGGTGTCCAGTTCAAAATAGTCAGCCACGCGCTCGCGCCGGACGATGGGCGCGAACGGGCGGAACGATTCCCGAAACTTGACCTTCAAATTCATCACCGACTGCATTTTGGGCGAACGGGCGTCGCCCAGAATGGAGCGGTTCCCGAGCGCGCGCGGGCCAAATTCCATGCGGCCCTGGAACCAGCCGACGACCTTTTCCGCCTTGAGCAAATCGACGGTGAAATCGGTCAGCGCGCCGGGTTCGAGCTGTTGATAGACCGCGCCGTGCGAGCGAAGGGTCGCCTCGATTTCATGATCGGGATAGGCCGGGCCGAGCAACGAGGCGTGCATGGCGTCGCGCCCGGGTTTCGGATTCACCCGGGCCGGAGCGTCGCCGCTGGCGGAATTCCATGCGGCGAGCGCGGCGCCGAGCGCTCCCCCGGCATCGCCCGCCGCGGGCTGGATCCAAAGGCGTTCGAATATTTTCTCCCTGAGAACAAGCCCGTTCGCAACGCAATTAAGCGCCACGCCGCCGGCCAGGCAGAGATTTTTCCGGCCGGTCATTTCGCGGGCGTGGCGGGCGAGGAGCAGCATGATTTCCTCCGTGACCAGTTGGATGGAACGGGCCACGTCCATGTGACGCCGTTCGATTTTTTCCTCCCATCCGCGGGGCGGCCCGCCGAACAGATCGTGGAAACGCCCGTTGGTCATCGTGGTGCCGCGCAGAAAATTGAAATAATCGAGGTTCAACCAGAACGAGCCGTCGGGCCGGACATCGATCAATTCCCCGCGGATGGCGTCGGCATAGATCGGTTCGCCATACGGCGCGAGCCCCATGAGTTTGTATTCGCCGGAGTTGATTCGAAAACCGCAATAGTCGGTGAAGGCGGAGTAAAGCAGCCCGAGGGAATGGGGAAAACGCAACTCCTTCAGTATTCTGATCTCGCGCCCCTGGCCCTCGCCAATGGTCGTGGTGGCCCATTCGCCAACGCCGTCAATGGTGAGAATCGCCGCCTCGTCAAACGGGGACGGATAAAACGCGCTTGCGGCATGCGATTGATGATGTTCGGTGAAGAGGATCCGGCAATCCGGCCGCAATTCCGGCAGCTCCGCGCGAATCGCCTTGCGCAAATCCAGTTTTTCACCGAGCCAGTTGGACAACACGGTGGGAAAGGTGCGCCAGCCCCCGGGCGCGACGGCCAGGTAGGTTTCCAGCAAACGGGTGAACTTCAGAACGGGCTTGTCATAAAACACCACCGCATCAAGTTGCGCAGCCGTCAATCCGGCATGCCGGAGGCAGAACTGGGTCGCCAGCCGGGGAAAATCCGGATCATTTTTCTTGCGGGTGAACCGCTCCTCCTGCGCCGCACAAACAATTTCCCCCTCACGCAACAAGGCGGCGGCGGCATCGTGGTAATAGGCCGAGATGCCGAGGATATGTCGCGGCGGCGGCATGGCTTACAAAAACGGGTACAAGGCCCAGGCGATTCCGGAACTGGCGGTGAAGATCAGAATGGCCCCCAGCAACAGCAGCACCACGATCAGCGGAATGAGCCACCATTTTTTCTCCTGTTTCGCAAATTTCAGAAATTCTTTGAGCAATGTCCACATGGGAGATGTTGAGTTAAGGATTTATTTCGGAACTGGCAAGGCAAATCAAGGCGCGCTTTTTTTCATGGACTTCAACCGGTCAAGATAGGTCTGCGCTAATTTGTAGTCCGGTTCAAGCCTGATTGCAGCTTCAAACTCGTGTTGGGCATCCTCCAACTGCCCCTGTTTCGCCAGCAGCACGCCATGATTAAAATGGGCGCGCGAATTGCCGGGCTGCAACCGGACGGCCTCCGCAAACTCAGCTCCGGCCTCCGCGAGTTGATTGGCCGAGTCCAGTTCGCCACCCAATTCGTAATGCGCTTCCCAGAACCCCGGGTCAAGCTTGATGACTTCGCGGTAAAGCTGCATCGCCTCGGCGTGACGGTTCAATTGGGCCAGCACCTTGGCCATCCGAAATGCCGCTTGTTCATCCTGGGGCCGTTGCTGGCGCACGCGACCGTAGTCGGACAGAGCCAGTTCAAATTGTCCCTGGGAAGCGTGGACATTGCCCAGCTCATACCAACCCTCGGTCATCCCCGGATGCAACGCCACCGCTTCCCGGAGCGAGGCTTCCGCGTCGGCCCATTGTCCCTGCATCGCAAGCAACCGGCCGAGTTGAAAATCGGTGATGAAGTCCTGCGGCAGCAAATCGTGTATCCGCCGCCATTGGGCGGTCGCCTCCACCAGATCCCCGATGGACTGAAGGAACAGGGCAAAGTTTTCGCGCAGAAAATAATCATCCGGCGCCGTTTGCAGCGCTTCCATAAAATTCTCCCTGGCCGTGGCGGCAGCGGCGGCATCCATGCGGGGACGCAGTTGGTTCATGCTCTCTTCCAACGTCCTCAGGCGCCCGGCATTGTCAAGCTGCCCGCTCAACGGCGGCTGTTGCAACCGTCCAATCATGTGCTGGAAGACCAAGGAACGGTTCCAATCTGTCAAACCCAGCCGCCGTTCACAGGCCTCCTGGGTCGCCCAGCCACCCACGGCCTGACTCGTAATCGCTGCCGGCAGCAGGGAGGCTATCTGGCCGGCCCAGGCGCGGGCCAGGCGATAGCTGCCGTCAAAATTGAAATGAACGTGCTCATAGAATGTTTCCTGCCCGCAAACGTCCCCCGGGTTCTCCGTGGCGAGGCCCGCGGCCGCGTCGAACAAAATCAAATTGTCGCCCCTTGTTTTTTCGCGCTCCTTTCGAATGATGGCGTTGATCCGCGAATCCGCACGAAACGGCAGCGCGTCGTCATCGCACGCAAGCTGGAAGTGTTCGCGGGCGGCCAGGGCATTCGTCTGCCTCAACAAACTTTCGCCCCAACGGAACTGCAATTCCGCCACCGTCGGATCCAACCTGGCTGCCGACTCAAATTTCTGCGCCGCGGCGGCGAAACCTCCCTGATCTTGAGCCTGCACCCCGTCGGTGAAAAGCTGGTTGAATTGGGCACGATCCGCCGGCGGCAGGTTGCTGTTCGCCAGCGAAGC
>Ga0181522_10000199_pt1 | contig 47985 bp, 47 predicted proteins | sample PEATcosm2014_Bin_27_FD_121103 | JGI IMG/M metagenome (GOLD analysis project Ga0181522, IMG submission 121103) | Peatland microbial communities from MTU Mesocosm Facility, Houghton, MI, USA - PEATcosm2014_Bin05_10_metaG | ecosystem: Environmental > Terrestrial > Soil > Wetlands > Peat | place...
CGCCGAGGCCGCACTCCTGGGAGGGGGGCGCTGCGGGACGTCGCAGTCAAAGGATCAAGGTGGCATTGCCCAGGGGGATCGAACCCATGGACCGGGACCGCATAGGTATCAGCGCATGAGGCGGAGGCCCTCCGTCTCGAGAGCAGCACGCAGAAGGACTGGTCGAGCCCCGCGGGCTCGCTTCGGCCTGCGCGGAGCCCGACTGCTGGTGCTGGCAGTCACCGTGCTGATCGGCGCAGCCGTCCTGGCCCCCATCGGGCATGCCACGGAAAGCGGCGAAAGGGACGCCGCCAAGAACGCCCGCTTGGCGGAAAGGGCGGCGCGCCACAACGCCCGCCTGGCGGAAAAGGAAGCGATCAGCAAGCAGAGGGAAGCCGAACGGGCCGCCAAGCGCGAAGCCCACCGTCTGGCCCACGAAGCCGAACAGGCTGTGCACCTGGAAAAGGACGGCAACGTCGTCAAGATCGAATGCAACAGCGTGACGATCACCTACAACGGATTCCCAGACCTGCCGGGCAACTCGAGCGCTGTCTACCTGTCACTGCACACCGAAGCCCACGAACCGCCCGTCGGTCCGATCACCTTCTCCTTCGACGGCGCCTCGGCGACCCAGAGGATCCCCGTCGTCTTCCCGATCGGGCGATCGCTGGTCGACGTCCGTGCCAAATGGAACAGCAACGGCCACAAGGGCGGCTTCGACATCCACGGCCCGGCCAAGGAATGTCCTCCCGCCCCTGCCTTCACGCTCGAAAAGCTCCAGACGATGGAAGGCGGCACGTTCACGAAGAGCCAGATCACCGGCGAAGTGGGCCAGACCGTCTACTACGAGATCATCGCCACCAACATCGGCAACACGTTGCTGACGTTCGGAGAATTCCTCGACGAACACTGCGATGCGGGCACGGTCTCCACGACGTCCTCGGGGGCGACCGAACCGGGTCAGCAGGTGACCTTCTTCTGCACCCACAAGCTGACCGAAAAGGACGAGGAAGGCAGCCCGCTCGTCAACGTCGCCAAGGTGACGGGCGCGCCTGAACCCGGCGAAGGCTCCAAGGGAACGATGGGGTCCAACCCCGTCGAAGCGATCGTCAAGCCCCACAAGACCGACGAAGAACCGGAACCAGAAAAAGAAAAAGAAAAGGAACCCGGAAAGGAACCGGAAAAGACCGGCGGCGAAAAAACGAGCACGACGCCCAAACAGGAAGTCCTGAGCAGCACGACGACCTCCTCGCCCGCCTCGACCGGCAAATCGGGCGTGCTCGGCTTCGCGTCGGCGACGGTCCCGGCCCTGCACGGCCCGCAGGGCTGCGTGCGCTCGACCTTTACCGCCTACGTCCGCTCGTCGGGCGTGCAGAGCGTGACCTTCTACCTGGACGGCCACAGGCTCAAGACGCTGACCTACAGGAGCGCGCACAAGGGCATGCTGTCGATCAAGGTCGACGGGGCGAAGCTGAAGGTGGGCGTGCACAGGCTGATGGCCAAGGTCACGATGAAACAGTCCTCGCCGACCGCGAAAGCGGCCAAAGCGACGCGGTCGCTGATGTTCGTGCGGTGCAAGTCGGCGACGGTGACGCCCCGCTTCACGGGCTAGCGTGGGCGCAGGGAGCAGACGCGGGCAACGAGACTCGCGCCCGCCCCGGGGCGGCAGGCTCGCCCTGGCATCGGCGGCGGCCCTGATCGCTGCAGGCGTCCTCTTCGCCCAGACGGCATCGGCCAGGACGGCCGCGACGATCGTCGCCCGCGTGTCCAACCTGCACACGACGACGAGCTGGGCCTACCCGGCAGGGGAAGCGGTGATTCGCTCCTCCCCCTCCCCGCACGGCGCTGCGGTCGGCCGCCTCACGTTCCTGACGGTCGACGAACAGGCGGAGCTGTACGTGGTGCTGGCCTCAGCCCGGGTGCCGGCCTCGGGGCGCTGGCTGCAGATAGAGGTGCCGGGCCGCCCCAACGGCCGCACGGGCTGGGTGCCGGCGGATGCGCTCGGTTCACTGCACGTCGTCGACGGCTACCTGAGGGTCGACGAGCAGACCCTGACTGCGACCCTCTACAGGGACGGCAGGGCGGTCTTCAGCGCCCCTGTCGGAGTGGGCAAGCCGAGCACTGTCACCCCTGACGGGCACTTCTACGTGCTGGAGAAGCTGCAGACCCTGAACGCGCCGGCTTACGGGCCGTATGCGCTGGGCACGAGCGCATACGCGCCGACCCTGAGCGAATGGCCGGGAGGCGGCGTCGTGGGCATCCACGGAACGGACGAACCCCAGCTGGTGCCGGGCCGCCCCTCCCACGGCTGCATCCGCATGCACAACGAGGACATCACGCGGCTGTGGCACATGATCGCGCTCGGCACTCCGATCGAAATCGTGGGCGGCTAGGAACAGACATGAGACGGGAAGCCCGTCATGTCTCATCTCGGCTAGCATCCGCTCCGCAATGGACCTGACGTTCAGCGCCAAGGAGATCGCCTTCCGCGACGAGCTGCGGGAGTGGCTGTCGGGCAACAGGCCGGAGGCGGCTCCGACGGACGGCGGCGAGGACGCTCACTACCAGTGGCGCAGGGACTGGCAGCGTCGCCTCTACGACGCGGGCTGGGCGGCGCCTGCCTGGCCGACGGAGTACGGCGGACGGGGCGCCTCCCTGACTGAGTCGGCGATCTACTTCGAGGAGATCGGCCGAGCCCGGGTCCCCCTCCCCGCGAACGTCCTGGGCCTGCTGCTGGGTGGCCCGACGCTGATGGTGTGGGGCACAGACGAGCAGAAGGAGCGCTACCTGAACCCGATCCTCTCGGCCGAGGAGATCTGGTGCCAGGGCTTCTCAGAGCCCGAGGCGGGCTCCGACCTGGCCTCCCTGAAAACCCGGGCAGTCAAGGACGGCGACGAGTGGGTCGTGACGGGCCAGAAGGTCTGGACGAGCGGGGCCCAGTACTCGAAGTGGTGCATGCTGGTCGCCCGCACGGACCAGGATGCGGCCAAGCACAAGGGCCTGACGTACTTCCTGATGGACATGGAGCAGGAGGCCGTGCAGATCCGTCCGCTCAGGCAGATCACGGGCGAGGCGGAGTTCAACGAGCTGTTCATCGAGGAGGCCCGCATCCCCGATGGGAACGTCGTGGGCGGCGTCGGCAACGGCTGGAAGGTGGCCCTGACGACGCTGATGAACGAGCGGGCTGGCCTGGGCTTCGCCCTGCAGATCCGCCTGCGCCAGCTGCTCGACGACCTGATCGGGATCGCGGCGGAGAAGGGCCTCCTGGAGGACCCCGTCCATGCGGACGAGCTGGCCGAGCTGCACACCCGCTGCGAGTCGATCCGCCTGCTGGCCTGGAAGGGCCTGACGGACGTGGAGCGCTACGGCCAGCCGGGCCCCGAGGGCTCGCTGGTCAAGTGGCTGTGGTCTGACACGAACCAGCGCCTGACCCAGCTGGCGATCGACATCGTCGGCCCTGAGGCACTGCTCAGCGGCACGACTTGGAGCTATGAGTGGCTGCGGGCGCGGGGCAACACGATCGAGGGCGGCACGACAGAGGTGCTGAAGAACATCGTGGCCGAGCGCGTGCTGGGGCTGCCGAGGTTGAAGGTGGCCGCGTAACGATGGACTTCGGACTCTCAGACGACCAACGCGAGATCCAGCGCACGGCCCGGGAGCTCCTGTCAGACCGCGCGAAGCCCGAGCGTGTGCGCGAGCACGCGGAGGCGCGGACGACGGACACGGACCTGTGGAAGGAGCTGTGCGAGCTGGGCTGGCCGGGCATAGCGATCGACGAGGAGCACGGCGGCCAGGGCCTCGGCCAGATCGAGCTGTCGATCCTGTGCGAGGAGCTGGGCCGCTCGCTGGCGCCGGTCCCCTTTCTGGGCAGCGCGATGACTGCGACGGTGATCGCCCAGGACGGCTCCCCGGAGCAGCGCGACAGGGTGCTGCCGGGCCTGGCCTCGGGCGAGACGATAGGAGCGCTGGGCACGCATACGGACGGCGTGGCCGAGCTGGTGCTGGGCGGCCCGGAGGCGGGCATCTTCGTCCTGCTCGACGGCGAGGGCTCGGGCCGCCTGCTGGACTCGGCGGAAGTCGAGGTGACGCCGGTGCAGTCGGTCGACCCGACCCGCTCGAGCGCCCGCGTGACGTTCGCGGAGGAGGCGGGCGAGCCGGTCGGCGCGGGCGGTGCCTGCGCGGGCCTCGGCCGAGCGCTTGTGTCTGTCAGCTCTGAGCTGGTCGGCGTGTGCGACAGGGCGCTGAGCATGACGGTCGAGTACGTCAAGGACCGTAGGCAGTTCGGCGTCCCAGTGGGCTCCTACCAAGCGGTCTCCCACCGCTGCGCGCAAATGCTGCTGGAAACGGAGAAGGCCCGCTCGACGGCGGCTTTCGCGGCCTGGACGGCCGACTCGGACTTCGAAGCCCTGGCAGAGGCGGCCGCGATGGCCAAGGCCTGCGCATCGAGCGCCGGCCGCGAGGTGACGGCGAGCGCGATCCAGATGCACGGCGGCATCGGCTTCACCTGGGAGGCCGACGTGCACTGGCTCTACAAGCGGGCCCAGATCGACGCGGCCCTGCTGGGCGGCGCCAAGCGCCACCGCGCCCGGATCGCACAGATCCTGGCCTCGCGGGTCGGCGCGGGCGCGGCTGCTTAGCCCTCTCGAACGCCAAGGGGCGTCGCGCGTGGCTCTTGGACCACATCGGGGAGATCGTTGGGACTGTGGCACGCCCGGACTATCGCGAGGACGATCCTCCGTTGGGGCGTGATCGCCGGATACACATTCGCGCAGCACCACTACGATCCGCGTGGGGACGTGCTTTACCTCAGCGTCGCGGGCTACGAAGGGGCGCCGGCGAGCGCCTTCGCGACGCCCGAGGGGCACAACATCGAATACGACAAGGTGGGTCGAGTGGTTGGCATGACCCTGACCAACGTTCGCTGGCTGCTGGATCGCGATGGTGAGCTGACGATCACGTGGCCTGCCGGGCACGTCAGCGCGGCAGAGCTCTCCGAAGCGCTGCAGACCGCCGCGTAGCGCGCTCCGCGAAGAAGCAGGGGCCAAACGCCTGCTTCCCCATATGCTCGGCCGTCGTGACACAGACAGCTCACATCGGCGCCACCGCGGCCCGTCGCATCGCCCTGGCGGCCCAGGGCTTCGCCGATCCGCGACCGGCGGGACAGCCGACGGCCCGCCACATCCGCCGCATCCTGGATCGGGTGGCGATCCTGCAGATCGACTCGGTCAACGTCCTGGCCCGCTCCCACTACCTGCCCGTCTTCTCGCGTCTCGGCCCATACCGGCGGGAGCTGCTGGACGAGATGGCCGCCCACCGCCCGCCGGGAGACGAGCGTGCCCACCCCCACCCCACCCGCCGGGAGCTGTTCGAGTACTGGGGCCATGAAGCGTCGCTGCTGCCGGTTGCCATGCACAGGCTGCTGCGCTGGCGCATGGAGCGGGTAGACAAGGAGGCATGGCGGAGCATGAGGACGCTGGCCCGGGAGAATCCGGACCTGATCGGCCGGGTCCTGGAGCAGGTCCGCGAGCAGGGGCCGGTGCGGAGCGCGGACACGGGCTTCGAGCGTTCCGAGACGGCCATGTGGGGCTGGCACGACGGCAAGATCGCCCTCGAGTACCTGTTCTTCACCGGGCAGCTGACAGCTGCCGGCAGGCGCAACTTCGAGCGCGTCTACGACCTGGTCGAGCGGGTGCTGCCGCCGGAGGTGCTGTCCGAGCCGACGCCCACCGAGGCCGAGGCCCAGCGCGAGCTGCTCCGCATCGCGGCCCGCTCGCTGGGCGTCGCCACCGAGCCGGACCTGGGGGACTACTTCCGTCTCCCCCGGGCAGCGTCCAAGGCCGGTGTGCAGGCGCTCGTGGAGAGCGGAGAGCTGATCCCCGTCCAGGTCGAGGGCTGGGGCGCCCCGGCATACCTCTCCCCCTCGGCCCGCCGCCCCAGGACCGTCAAGGCTCGTGCCCTGCTCTCCCCCTTCGACTCGCTGATCTGGTCTCGGGACCGCACGGAGCGGCTGTTCGACTTCCGCTATCGCCTGGAGATCTACACGCCCGCCGCCAAGCGGGTGCACGGCTACTACGTCCTGCCGTTCCTGCTGGGCGAGTCGCTGGTGGCACGGGTGGACCTGAAGGCCGATCGCAAGGCGGGAGCTCTGCTCGTGCAGAGCGCCTTCGCGGAGCCGGGCGTGGACGTCGAGGAGGTCGCCGTCGGGCTGCTTGCCGAGCTTGACCTGATGGCGGGCTGGCTCGGGCTGGACGCCGTCGTGGTCGGGAAGAAGGGCGACCTCTCGGGGCCGCTCGCTGCCGCACGCCCCTGACGCGCAGGCGGCCCGTGAGGCTCGACACGGCTATCGTGGCCGGGATGTTCGGTCACGGGGCCTTCCTGCGCGGAATGAACCTCGGCGGGCGGCGGATCACCAACGACGACCTGAGGGCGGCCGTGAGGGAGCTCGGCTTCGAGCGGGTGCAGACCTTCCGGGCCAGCGGCAACGTCGTCTTCGACGGCGGTGGACGCTCGGACGAGTCGCTTCGCAAAGAGCTCGAGCGCGGCCTGCAGCGGCTGCTGGGCTATGCCGTGCCGACGTTCATCCGCTCCAGGCGCGAGCTGCTGGCGCTGGCCGAGGAGGAGCCCTTCCCGGCCAGCGGCGAGGCCGGCAAGCTGCAGGTGGCGCTGCTGCGGGACGTGCCGGCGCCCCAGGACCGCGAGCAGGTCATGGCGCTCTCGAGCGAGTCCGACCGGCTCGCCTTCGGGGCCAAGGAGCTGTTCTGGCTGCCGGCCGGCCCGATCAGCGACTCGGCCCTGGACTGGAAGGCGATCGAGAAGGCGCTGGGTCCGACGACGACGCGGACCAAAGGGACGATCGAGCAGCTGGTCGCGAAGTACCTGCAGGACTGACTGCCCTCTCGTCCACGGCAAGGCGGCTGGCAGGGCGGCTGCCCTACGATTCGATGATCGCCCGGTGGGGCCTCACGGCCGGTCGAACGAGAGAGAAGGAGAGGAGAGAGTGCCCGAGCCACTGCCCAGAGGACGCAACCCCTTTGACGAGGAGGGCGTGCGCAGAGACGAGAGCGGCCTGGCCTCCTACGTCGGTAGGCCGGCGTCCCTGGTCGAGCTGCTGCACGGCAGCGTCGAGCGCGACAGCGATGCGCCGGCGATCGTCCAGCTCGGCGGCGAGACGCTGAGCTACGGAGAGCTGTGGGAGCGCTCGGCCCGCGTCGCCGGTGGCCTGCGCGAGAGCGGCGTCGCGCGCGGGGACCGGGTGGCCCTGCGCCTGCCCAACGGCATCGACTGGGTGCTGGCCTTCTTCGGCGTGCAGCTGCTGGGCGGCGTCGTGGTGCCCGTCAACACCCGCTTCACCGAGGAGGAGGCGGCCTACGTCGTGAACGACTCCGGGGCTGCCTTCACGTTCCTGCCCGGCCAGGGGCTGCCCGACGGCTCGGCCCATGTCGAGGAGAGCCTCGGCCAGGACGACCTGGCGGCGATCTTCTACACCAGCGGCACGACTGGCTTCCCCAAGGGCGCCATGACCTCGCACGGCAACTTCCTGACGAACAGCGAGAACGCCTTCCGCTGCCTCTCGACCGATCGCTCGGAGGGCCCCGGCATCTCGACCCTGGTGTCGGTCCCGCTGTTCCACGTGACCGGTTGCAACAGCCAGCTGATCCCGGTGCTGGAGCTGGGCGGTCGCGTGGAGATCCTGACGAGCCCGCTGGACTTCGACGGGTTCTTCCGCTCGGTCGGAGAGCACGGCGTCAACCAGCTGGTGTCGGTGCCCGCCATCTACCACGCCCTGGTCAACCACCCGCGCTTCTCCGAGCTCGACGTCAGCAGGGTCCGCTGGGTCTCCTACGGCGGCGCCCCGATCGCGACGAGCCTGGTGGAGCGGCTGATGAGAGCCTTCCCGAACGCCCGCGTGGGCAACGGCTTCGGCCTGACCGAGACGAGCTCGCTGACGTCCTTCCTGCCCCACGAGGAGGCGGCAGCCCACGCGGACTCCGTCGGCTTCGCCATGCCCGTCGTCGACCTGGCCCTGGAGGAGCCCGACGAGAACGGCGTCGGCGAGCTGCTGGTGCGGGGACCCAACGTCGTCCAGGGCTACTGGCAGAAGCCCCAGGCGACGGCGGAGGCGTTCGCGGAGGGCTGGCTGCACACGGGCGACCTGGCCAGGGTCGATCCCGACGGCCTGCTCTACATCGTCGACCGCAAGAAGGACATGATCAACAGGGGCGGCGAGAACGTCTACTGCATCGAGGTCGAAAACGCCCTGGCGGGCGCGCCGGGCGTCGGCGAAGCGGCTGTCGTGGCCGTGCCCGACGACATGATGGGCGAGAAGGTGGGCGCTGTGATCGTGCCGATGCCGGGCCGCCAGCTGGACATCAACGCGGTGCTGCGCCACTGCCGTGAGCACCTGGCGGGCTTCAAGGTGCCGCAGTACATAGCGACGAGAGAGGACCCGCTGCCGCGCAACCCCGGCGGCAAGCTGCTCAAGAAGCAGCTGCGGGAGGAGACTTCGTGGGGCAGGCAGCTCCGTTAGATGGTCTAGAGGGAGAGAGGAAGTCGATGACCGACGTGCAGACGGTGACGGGTCCTGTCGATGCGGGCTCGCTGGGGGTCGTGCTGGCGCACGAGCACGTGCGCTTCCGCGACGAGGCCGTGGCCGAGCAGTGGCCGGGCCGCTATGACGATCGGCTGGAGCTGGAAGCGGCCCTGGTGGCAGTCAACGCCGCCAAGCAGCACGGCGTCCGCACGATCTTCGACCCGACGGCCATGTTCGGCGGGCGCGACGTGCAGTTCATGCGCGCCGTCTCGGAGCAGACGGGCGTGCAGATCGTGGCCTGCACGGGCATCTACAGCTACGACCACCTCCCCCACTACTTCGAGAACCGCGACGTGGACGTGATGGCCGACCACTTCGTCGAGGACATCGAAGTGGGCGTGCAGGGCACGGGCATCAGGGCCGCCTTCCTGAAGTGCGCCGCGGACGCGGCGGGCGTGACGGCCAACGTCGAGAAGATCCACAGGGCCGTGGCGCGGGCCAGCGTCAAGACGGGCGCCCCGATCATGGCCCATTCGATGCCGGCAGTCGCGACGGGTCCCCGCCAGGTCGAGATCTTCAAGGAGGAGGGCGTCGATATGTCCCGGGTGCAGATCGCCCACTGCGGGGACAGCGAGAACGTCGACTACATCGAGGGCCTGCTGGCGGAGGGCGTCTACGTGGGCCTGGACCGCTATGGCCTCGAGATGTACCTGCCGATCGACAGGCGCAACGCGACCGCTGCGGAGCTGCTGCGCCGCGGCCATGCACAGCGGCTGATCGTCTCCCAGGACTTCTGCGCGAGCATCGACTGGTTTCCCCCCGAGGCGGCGGAGCTCTTCGAGTCCCAGGGCGCGATCCGCAACTGGTCGATGACGCTCGTCTTCGAGGAGGTCGTGCCGGCACTGCGCGAGCTCGGCGTCATCGACGACGAGGTCTTCCAGACGATCTTCGTGGAGAACCCCAGGCGCTGGCTGACCGGCGCCTGAGCGCCGGCGAGGCAGCGGCAGCGGCAGCGGCTACCTTGGCGTCATGGAGCTGCTCGTCTGCGGCATGCACCGCTCGGGTACCAGCGCGGTTGCGCACATGCTCGCGGGCGCCTGCGGACGCTCCTTCCTGGAGGACCCCGACTGGGCGATGACGGGCCGGCTGATCGACGTCGCCGGCCAGGCGCAGGAGCTCGAGCGGTGGGAGCTGGTCAAGTGCCCCCGCATGACCGAGGTGCTGGCCGAGGCCCTGGCTGCCTGCCGCCAGGCCCGGGCGGTCGTGCTCGTGCGCGATCCGCGCGACGTGCTCTGCTCGATCCTCGAGAAGGTCAGGGCCGGGATGCCGACGCGGATGCTGGAGTTCCGGCGCCTGGGCGTCGAGGAGGAGGGAGCGCGGGGGTTCGCGCAGGCATACCGCCTGTATGCGCAGATCGTGCTGGACGTCCTCGACGGGCCGGCCGGCGGGCGGGTGCGGCTGCTCCCCTACGAGTCCTTCTGCGCGGACAAGCTGGGAACGGTGGCCGGCCTGGCCGACTGGGTGGGCTGGCCGTGCCGCGTAGCCGCCGTCGCCTCGCGCCGGGACGAGCAGCTGGGCCCGTGGCACACAAAGGCCGCCGGCGACCAGTCGATCAAGGGCTCCAGGCGCTGGCGGCGTGAGCTCTCCGAGCAGGACCGCGCCCTGCTCACCCCGGCCCTGACGGCGCATGCAGCGCTCCTGGCCAGGGCCTGACGACCCGCTTGCCGATCGGATCGCGCCCGGAGCGCACGGCCCGTCCCAGCTCCTCGACGAGCCCGCTCAGGTCCAGGCGCCCCGCGATCAGCTCCTCGACGTGAGCCGCGGTCCAGGGCAGGGGCCGCTCGAGCACCGCGATCGCAGTCGCGAAGTCCGCAGCAGTCGGGCCGTGGCTGCCGAGGACGGTCGCGACCTTGCCCTCGTGGGCCAGCTCGACCGACTGCTCGCGACGGCGCAGGGCGTCCAGCTGAAGGCCCGACCCGGGTGCCCGCCAGTCGCCCGGTATCCCCCCGAACAGGACCAGCCGCCCGCCCGCGCCGGGCAGCAGCCGCCAGGCCAGCTGGAAGGTCGCGAGGTCCATCCTGGCTGTCGTCACGACGACCGTCCCGAACGTCTCGCGGGCCTCCTCGGCGAGGAGCAGTCGCAGACCCTCGGCGAGAGTCCTGCCACGCAGCAGGTCCAAGCGTCCGGGGCTGCGGTTGACCAGGGCCGGGCGGCAGCCCTTCAGGCGCAGCAGCACCGACAGGAGCACGGCGGAGGTCCCTGCGCCGAGGATCGCCACGGAGGCGCCTGCCTCCACGCGCTCGGCGCATCGCGCCACGCAGGCCAGCGGCTCGACGAAGACGGCGCGCTCCTCGGAGGCGCCGCGGGGGGCCCGTGGCAGCGCCGCACGGATCCTCCCGGGCTCGCCCCTCACAAGCATGGCCTCGGCGAAGGCGGTCGTCCGCTCGACCTCGACGTGCGGGTCCAAGCACACCCTCGTGCCCGTCGGCAGGCCCTCGACGGTGCCGGCGGCGACCACCCCCACGACCTCGTGGCCGAAGTCGCTCCTGGCCTCGCGAACGCCGCGTGCCTCCTTGAGGTCGGAGCTGCACAGCCCCGTCAGCAGGGGCTCGACGACGACCCAGGAGCCTGCCTGCGCCGGCCCCAGCTGCCTGCGCAGCAACCTGGCTCCGCCCGGGCACGGCTCGACGAGCTGGACGTGTCGCTCAAAGGCCAAGGTCGGGGCCGAGCTCGACGAGGACCTTGACCAGCTCCCTGCCGCGCCGGTCGCGCGAGTGCCCTGCGCAGCGCGCGTTGATGAGCTCGACGGCCTCGCCGGGCGCCACCCGATGGGTGACGAGGGCCCCGTACGTCGCCGGGTCGCGGCCGAGCCGCTCGGCTGCAGCCGTGAGCTGATCGAGGGACGCCCCGCGGTGCCCCGTCACGTGCACGGGCTTGCCGGTGCGCGTCAGCGAGCGGATCGTGCCCTGCTCCGGGTCGATCCTGCCGCACTGGTTGCGTGCTCGGACCCGACCGATCCCAGCCTCTGCGAACGTCGCAGCGGCGGCGTCCTGCTCCAGGGCCGTGACGAGCACGAGCAGGCCCTCGGGGACCAGGGCGGCGGTCGCCTCCTGCACGGCCGAGGCCATGGCGGGGCGCGGCACGCAGAGGATCGCGACGTCCAGTTGCGTCGGCTGACGGCCCTCGCCGCGGCAGAGCAGGTCCCGGCCGAAGGAGAGCTCCTCCTCGAGCCACCGCCGGCGGCTCTGCGAGCGGTGCACGAGGCTGACCCGATGCCCGGCCTGCAGGCCGGCAAGAGCCTGCATGAGCCCGATCGGACCGGCGCCCCAGACCCCGATCCGGGCCGGGGCGGGCAGCGGCCCGATCAGCTCCCAGCTGTAGAGGACGCAGGCCAGCGGCTCGCAGAGGGCCAGCAGCCAGGTGGGGTCGAGCGCGGGCACCTCCAGCAGCGTCCAGGGGGGCAGCTCGGCCAGCGGCAGCAGGCTCCTGAAGATGCCGTCGAAGCTGTGACCGAGGATGACCTCGGGGTCCTCGGGGTCGACCGGGTTGAAGACCACCAGCCGAGCCGGCCTGCCGTCTTCCCGCAGGAGCCCGACGCCCTCGTGACCGAGCACGGAAGCGCGGTCAGGACGGACGCCTGCGGCGATCTGGATGTCCGTCCCGCACAGGCCGGCGGCGATCATCTGCACGTGCGGGCCCTCGCAGCAGGCCCCCAGGGGCTCCAGCCGCACCCCTCCGGGCACGCGTACGAGCCGACACCCGCTCACGAGGACCCCATCGGCTACGCCCGCTGGGCGGGCTCCGGCACCTGCAGGGAGCGCAGTGCGCAGGCGAGCTCGTCGGGTCCGACGTCGTTGACGAAGACGGCCTCGCCGACGTCGCGCAGCAGCGGGATGCGCTGCAGCCCGTCGCGGTGCCTGCAGGTGTCGAGAACCCCCGCCCACAGCAGCTCGGGGGTGATCTGGGGGTGGGACAGCGCAAGCCCCAGCGAGGCCAGGACGGCCAGTATCCGCTCCGCGCCCGCGGGCTCCAGCAGCCCTCGCGCGCGCGACAGCACGACCGTCAGGGCGAGGTCGATGGCGACGCACTCGCCGTGCAGCAGCGACGGCGCCAGCCGCAGCTCGATCGCTGGAGAGAAGGAGTGCCCGATGTCCACGAGCCGCTCCAAGCGCTCCTCGCGCAGGTTGCCGGCGAGCTGTCCGAGCATCGCCGTGACGCTGCGTTGGATCACCTCCAGCTCGACGGCCTCCTCGGCTGCGCCCTCGCCGAGAGCGGCGCCCGCGCCCTCCAGCAGGTCGAACAGGACGGGATCGGCGACCAGGGCGATCTTGGCGGACTCGGCCAGGCCGCTGCGGTACTGGCGCAGGTCGAGCGTCTGCAGGAAGGCGGGGTCGATCAGGACGCGGGTGGCCGGGTAGTAGCTGCCCAGCCTGCTCTTGGCGCCGTTGTGGTTTATGCCCGTCTTGACGCCGATGGCGGCGTCGATCATGGCCAGCAGCGTCGTCGGCACCCTCACGTAGGGCACGCCACGCCGGTAGATGCTGGCAGCGAAGCCGACGACGTCGAGCAGGGCGCCGCCGCCGAGGGCGATGACGGGCTCCGAGCGCCGCAGCAGCCCGAAGTCCTCGAAGGCCTCGACGACCCTCTGGACGGTGGGCAGCGTCTTGGCCGACTCGCCCTCCTCGAGCAACACCGTCTCCAGCGCCAGGTGACCGGGCCCGCCCTGCAGGACCGTCGCCACGCGCTCGGCGAACAGGCTCCAGACCCGCCTGTCGCAGATCAGCAGGCGCCTGTGCGAGCCCGCTCGCCCGAGTCCGAGAGCGGCACGGAAGGTCGGCCGGCAGGGGTCGAGCAGATCGTCGGCGAGCAGGACCTCGTAGGGCTGCGGGCGGTCGCCGGGGACGCTCCATCGCCGCCGTCCGGCGGGAGGGCGCTCTGCCCGGGCGAGCCTGCCGGCCCCGACCAGGCCGATCTCCCAGTCGGGCTCGACGAGGGCGAGGCGGTCCCGGGGAGAGCCCGCCGACCCGTACAGGCCGATGGCATCCATATGTCCACCGAGGCTGTCCATGTACGCCCCGCCGAGGGCGAACGGGAGCCCGCCGGCCAGGAAGAGCCTGTCCACCTCCGGGTCGACGGTCATGACGTGAAGGAGGGCAACGGCCAGGGGCAGGGTGATCGCGTCCAGCAGCCTGCGGGCACGCGGCCGGCCCCGCTGCAGTGCCCCGCGGAACTGTTCCTGCAGGGTCTCCCGGCCGCCCAGCCACGGCTCGCCCTCGGCGGCGAGAAGCCCCAGCATCCGCTCCAGGCCACGGCCGGAGGAGCAGGCGCCGAGATGCCCGACGGCGCCGCAGTCGCAGGGCAGCTCGATCGTCTCGCCGTCGAAGCAGAAGGCGGCCGGAAGGTGGCCGATCTCGCCCTGCAGCCCGGAGTCGGGGCCGGTCACCACGCGCCTGCCTGCAACCTCGATCGTGCGCATCCCCACGCCCGTGCCGACGGTCACGGCGGCCAGCCTCACGAGCTCGCTGTTCTCCGGCCTGCAGGCGAGCGCGAAGGCGTTGGCGGTGATGTCGTTGACGACCAGCCAGCGCAGCTCCGGGGCGGCCTCGGCCAGGACGCCGGCCAGGTCGAGCTGCAGGTCGTCCCCCGGACCCCACAGCGGGCCCGATCCGAGCACCAGGCCCGTACGGTGGTCGATGGCCGCGCCGAGCGAGACGGCGGCGGCCTCGGCGCGGTGGCGGGAGGCCAGCCGCCGCGCCTCCGCGGCGAGGGCCCTGACGAGCAGCTCGAGGCCGTCCTCCCCCGCCGGCCCGGGGCCCGACGGGGTCGGCCTGATGCGATGCGAGCGCAGGCCGTCCTCGCCGTCGAGGACGGCGCTGCGCAGCCAGGTCCCGCCGACGTCGAAGACGACCACAGGCTCGGGCGCGTTCATGAGCCCGGACCGTCGGGGAGCATCTCCAGCGCCTCGGCGAAGCGTCGTGCGATCAGGGCAGCGTCCTCGTGCGTCAGGATCAGGGGTGGACGCAGCTCGATCACGTTGCCCAAGCCGTGCTCTGAGAGCCGGGTGATGACGCCACGCTCCATCAGGGCGGCGTGCAGCGCACGCCCGAGCCGGTTGGAGCGGGAGCCGTCCGGCTCGGACAGCTCGACGCCCAGCATCAGGCCGAGCCCGCGAACGTCCTCGACCTCCGGGCGGTCGGCAGCCAGCTCGAGCAGGTCGGACACCAGAGCCGCGCCGGTGGCGCGGACGTTGGCCAGGAACTCGGGGCGGCGGACGATCTCGAGCGTGGCGATGGCGGCAGCGGCGGCCAGCGGGTGCCCGCCGGCCGTGAAGCCGTGCAGCGAGCGGTCCATGCCGACGAGACGCTCTTCGGTGAGGATGCCGCCGAGGGGGAGCCCGCAGCCCGAGAGCCCCTTGGAGACGGTCAGCATGTGCGGCTGAACGTCGAAGGCCTCGGCAGCCGTCAGGTGGCCGGTGCGCCCGAACGACGTCTGGTTCTCGTCGAAGATCAGCACGATGTCCCGCTCGTCGCAGAACTCCCGCAGCCGCTGCAGGTAGCCGGGCGGCGGAACGACGTTGCCGCCGACGCCGCTGATCGGCTCGATGATCATGCAGGCGACGCTGCCGCTGCTTGCGTAGTCCAGGAAGTCGTCGATGCGCTCGATGCACCAGAAGCCGCAGGAGTCGGGGCTCTGGCGGTAGAAGCAGCGGCGGCAGTAGGGGTCCGGCACCGTGACTGCGCCCGGGTAGACGGCCGGAAACGGCGCCCTCATCCTGGCCATGCCGTTGAGGGCGCTGGTCGCCAGCGTCTGGCCTATGTGGGCCCTGAAGGGCACGATCACGTCGCGGCGCCCGGTGTGCAGCTGGGCGATCTTGATGGCGCCCTCGTTGGCCGTCGACCCGCCGCTGCTGCGAAGGTTGACCCGCGTCAGGTTGGCGGGCGTCATCGCAGCCAGCAGCTCGATGACGCGGTTGGTCGCGTCCGTCTGGAACATCGAGGAGGCGAACGTCAGCTCCTGGGCCTGCCGTTCGATCGCTGCTGTGACCTGGGGATGCCCATGCCCCAAGGGCAGGTTGAAGGTGCCTGCGACGCAGTCGAGGTACTCGCGTCCCTCCGAGTCCCACACGCGCAGCCCCTCGCCCCGCACCAGGCGGATGTCGCCCAGCTCGTAGTAGGCCAGGTCCCGGCTGCTCAGCTGCGTTGTGGACCCCTCCACGAGCATCTCCATCCGCCCTGCATCTCCCGAGACACGACAGGCCCGAGAAGCCGTCGGTCGGCACAGTTCGGGCCAATGGTATTACGACACGGGCGGCTGCGTGTCGCGCTTCACGGGGCGAGCAGCAGCTCCGGCCCGTCCACTGCCGTGCGGACGTTGTTGAGGGCCGGGTTGGCGGGACGGGCGGTGAGCCGCTCGCCGGGGAGCGCCCCGCACAGCTCCAGCGCTTCAGCGGTCCCCACCGCCGGATCCAGCCACGCCTGCTGCGCCTCGGCGTCGGCCAGGATCACGGGCATGCGGTCGTGGATCGCAGCGGCGATGCGGTTGGGCGTGGAGTCGCAGGTCAGCAGGGAGCAGCTGTGCAGCCACTCCCCCGCCACCCTGGCCGGAGTCCAGACGGCTGCGAAGGCGAAGGGCACGCCGCCGTCGACCTGGAAGTGGAAGGGCTGGGGAGGCTGCTTCTGCGTCGAGGAGCCCTTGGCCTCGGGTTTCAGCCACTCGTAGTAGCCGTCTGCGATCTGCAGGGCCCGGCGCTGCCCGCGCGGGACCAGGCGCCTGTAGGCGGGCTTCTCGGCGACGGTCTCCAGACGGGCGTTGATCATCAGCGGCCCCTTGATCTCGCTCGCCCAGGAGGGCACGAGGCCCCAGCGCAGCATCGTCGCTTCGGGCCGCCCCTCGGGGGCGACGATCGCCAAGACCTGCTCGGTGGGAGCGATGTTGAAGCGACCCGTGCCGGCGGGACCGGGGATCGGCACCCTGAAGCGGTCGTTGAGCTCTTCGGGTCCGGCCGTGTTCGTGTAGCGCCCACACATCAGGACGAGCATAGGCACGGGCCCAGCGGCCCACCCTCTCAGGCGTCCAGGAGCCGCCTCAGCATGGCCGGCTCGCCCGGCAGGTCCGCCAGCGAGGCCGCCACCTCCGCTGCCTGCTCGATCGTGGCAGTGGCCGTCTCGGAGGCCCAGCGGGCCAGCCAGCGCAGGGCGTAGGCGTCGTACTCGCCCGGGCTGGCGGAGGCGATGAGCGGCAGGAAGCGGGCAGCCAGGCTCAGCTCGATGGGCCTCCCCCGCTCGATCCTGACTTCCTCGGCGAGGGTCACGGCGAAGCGCAGGTCGCCCCGCTCGAGCGCCTTCTCCAGCTCAGCCGCCGGTCGCCATGGTCTCGGTCCCATACGAACGTATGTTCGTAGACGGGTCAACACCCTACAGGCTGGCGGACAGGCGACTGCAGCCTGGACGTCCCGACTCGTTGAGGGACGGAGAGCTCGCCGGCCCGCGGCTCTAGGGAGCCTGGATTCGATACAGCACGTGCGGGGCGAGCGGATCGCCGGGGTCCAGGCGCGGGTGGTCGAAGTCCTCGCTCGGGTCGCGGGTCATGCCGAGCCGCCGCATGAGCCGCCGGGAGCGCTCGTTGCCGACGGTCGTGAGGGCCACGATCTCCTCGAGACCGACCTCGCGAAAGCCATGGTCCAGGCAGGCGAGGGCCGCCTCGTGGGCCAGCCCCCTGCCCCAGTGCTCGTAGGCCACGCGCCAACCGACCTCCACGGCAGGCGCGCACGGGAAGACGTCGGCGAGGGCGCTGAGCCCGACGAAGCCGATCAGCTCCCCCGATTCGAGCAGCTCCACCGCCCAGAAGCCGAACCCGTCGCGCTGGAAGCTCAGCTCGATGAGCTCGATCAGGCGGTCGCTCTGGGTGGCGTCGAGCGTCGATGGGAAGTGCTCCATGACGCGGGGGTCGGCGTTGATGGCGGCGAAGGGCACGCGGTCCTGCTCCCGCCAGCGGCGCATGAGCAGCCGCTCGGTCCTGATCCCAGAGGCGAGGTCGATGGGTCCTCTCCCCTCTCCCCAGCTGTTACCCGTGGAGGCGGACGGGCAGGGTCTTCAGCTGGTTGATGAAGGGTGATTCGACGAAGGCGGGCGTTCCCTCTATAGAGATGTCGGGGAAGCGGGCGAGGGTCTCCTCGATCATGATCCTCAGCTCCAGGCGGGCCAGGGCCGTGCCCAGGCAGAAGTGCCGCCCGCCGGCGCCGAAGGCCTGGTGGTCGGCTTTACGACGCAGGTCGAAGCGGTCGGGGTCCTCGAAGCGGGTCTCGTCGCGGTTGGAGGAGACGTACCACATGACGACCTTCTCCCCCTCCTTGATCCTCTGGCCGTTCAGCTCCGTGTCGCGGGTTGCCGTGCGGCGGAAGTGGGCGAAGGCCGGGAACATGCGCAGGGCCTCCTCGACGGCGTCCGGCACGAGCGAGGGGTCCTCCAGCAGCAGCGCCCGCTGCTCGAGGTCTTCCATGAGGGCCCGCATGCCCGAGCAGTAGGTGGCCTTGGTGGAGTCGTTGCCTGCCGCCACCAGCAGGAAGAAGCCCATCACGATCTCGTGTTCCTCGAGTTTCTGCCCATCGACCTCGGCGTGGACGAGGACGCTCGTGAGGTCGTCCGTGGGCTGCTCTCGCCTGGCTGCGATGAGCTTGTTGCAGCGTTCGAAGATCTCGGGGATGTATTTCTCGACGACAGCGTCGAGGCCCTCGGGGTTGAGGTCCTCATCGCCCGCGCCCAGAGCCGAGTTCATCAGGGCCGCCCAGGCTGCGTCGTCCTCCGGCGGGATGCCCATGAAGGAGCCGATGACACGGGAGACGACGGGCTGGGCGACATCCGTGACCAGGTCGCACGTGTCGCGTCCGTCGAGCTTGTCCAAGACGTCCGCGACGATCGCCCGGATCGCCTCTTCGTGGGCCGCGATGCGCTTGGGTGTGAAGCCGGCCTGGAAGAGGGCCTTGACGCGATCGTGCTTGGGCGGGTCCATGCCGATGAACATGGCCTGGGTCAGCTCCAGCGGGAAGACCAGGTTCAGGGCCGTGATGCCCTGTTCAGAGGAGTACGTCTGCCAGTCGCGGCTGACAGCGTGGATGTCCTCTGCCGTCGTCACCGACCAGTAGCCGGCCTCCTCGGGGAATTCAGTCGTCGTCTCGGTCCAGTGCACGGGGCAGCCCGAGCGCAGTTCCTTGAAGAGCTGATGCGGAGGACCGTCGAGCCAGTGCTCGCGCTCGCCGACCAGCACGTCATCGAGATCGCTGCGGACAGAAGCCAAGGTGCCCTCCCTGTCGGTTGACCGGCGCTGCCCGACCGATACTACTGGCTGGCTGGCCAGTCGTGCCCGTTCTCGACGACGAGCTCCCCGACTGTCAGCCTGCCGACGCGCAGGTCCTCGACGTCGAGGGCCTTGAAGGAGGCGCGCCCGGCCCGCAGGCGACCGATCGCGAGCCGGCCGATGGCGAGCCGCCCCACGGCGACGGCGCCGACTGCCAGGGCCCCGCATGCGAGTGCACCGACGGCCAGAGCCCCGAGAGCTGCTGCCCCTGCGTGGCGGTCCCGGTCAGTCATGAGCGCTGGAGGAGGCGGAGGCGGTCCCGGCTGTCTGGTCCTTCTCCAGCCAGCGGCCTGCGTAGAGGAGCATCTGGGACATGTATTCGCCGCAGGTCTGCATGTTGTGTTCGCCCGGGAAGATGGCCGCATGGGCGTCGGCGCCGGCTGAGCGCAGTTCCGCTGCGAAGGGGTAGTCCTCGGCGGGGTTGGCGATGTGGTCCTGGGTTGCGCCGTATACGAAGGCGTGCAGGCCGAGGGCCTTGATCTGGGGCCTGTCGAGCTTGAGCTGGTATTCGAGGCCGTTGAAGAAGCCCTCCCAGCTCTCCTCGACGCCAAAGCGGTAGATGTTGTCGAGGGTCAGCTCCATGGCCCCGTAGGCGCCCATCGAGTCGCCCATGATCGCCCGGGCGTCGCGGTCGGCGATCGTCGGCAGGGTCCGGTCGACTACTTCCTGGACTTCCAGGACGTATGACTGGTAGTAGAAGTGGCTGAGGTTGCGCCAGTTATTGGAGCCCCTGCCGCCCTGGACCATGACGGCGATGACGGGCGGGATCTTGTGGGCCGCGATCAGGCTGTCGAGGTCTTCCTGCAGGCCCGCTTCCAGGAAGGCCGTGGCGGACTGTTCCTTGCCATGCAGGAAGTACATGACGGGATAGCGGACCCCTGCGCCGGCCCTGTAGCCGGGCGGCAGGTAGAGGTAGTAGGAGCCGCTGTGCTGGAGCGAGACGGACTGGTATTCGGCCAGGGCGATGGATGAGCCGGCGTGGTCGTGGCCGAGGACCTTGACGGTCGGGGTAGGCAGCAGCGTCGGCTTGCTGGCGGGGATGCGGGCGGAGGCGAGGCGGACGCTCGAGCCGATGCCGAGCTGGCGGTGGAAGACGAGGGCGCCGGAGACGAGAGCCAGGGCGAGCAGCAGGCAGGCAATGAGCGCCCGCCGGGCGCGCTGCCAGCCAGCGGGCAGGGGCTGGGCGTGGGCCGGCTCGCGTGCAGGCGGTACGGAGGGCACCCAGGCGGGCGGGAGAACGTCGGCGGTGGCGACCCGACCGTGCTGGCCGGGCCATGTCCAGTCGCCGAGGCTCTCCAACCACGCCTGGCTGCGCGCTGATTTCACGCCGGGGGACATGCAGGTGATTGAACGGCCGAAGGGCGCCAAACCCAACCCCTGCATGAAGCCGCCCAGCGGCTCAGGGAGCAGCGATCAGTCGGTACTCCAGACCTCGCCGACGCCGCCGAAGCCCAGGGCGCTCTTGGTGGCTTCTGTGAGGTCGAATTCGCGGCCTTCGACGTAGGGGCCGCGATCGATGACGGGCACCCGGACCGTGTTGCTGCCGTAGCGGAGGGTGACCATGGTCCCGCAGGGCAGGGTCTTGTTGGCGACGCCCATCGTGTAGCTGGTCAGCTGACCGCCGCAGGCCGTCGTGCCGCCGCCGCCGTACCAGGAGGCGAGCGCCAGTCTGAAGACGTTCAGGGTGCCAAGTCGCTTGCGCGAGGAGGCGGCTGTGGCGTCGCCCTGGAAGCGCAGGCGCAGCTGGCGGCTGCCGATCCGCCTGGGCCGGAAGCTCAGCCTGAAGCGGCCGTGCCTGGCGGTGCGGGCCCGGGCCAGCGTCTGCCAGCCGTGATCGCCGAGGACCTGCAGAGCGACGATCCTGCCCGGAATGGCGTCGTGCCTTTCTTCCAGGAGCTTCCCTGTGATGGACGTGGCATGGCCCTCGAGCACGTTCAGCTGCTCTGAGTGGACCTTGATCGTTGTGTGCACGGGCGTGGCGAACATCGCCTGCTCCGTTGATACGACGCCGACAGGCGCCAGTGTCGGCGCAGGCTGAGCGGGCGTCGCGGGGACGAACATTTGGTTTTGGACCTCCTTGTGGTCCGCCTGCGGGGTTAGCTGTCGGGCTCACAGCCGGCTGACGGCACGGACAGGCCGCGTATCAGCCGGGCGTTACCGCTGCAGCAGCAGCGGATTCGCCCCATCCGGGACAGCCAGAAGGCGCCCCGGCAGTGGTTCCCCCGTTCGCTCCCATCCAAAGGAGCGACTCGGCGAGTCGAACAGATGTCCGCTAAAGGCTACGTAGTGTCAAGTGGATGGCTGTGTGATCTTGGACACACATGGGTAGCCACTGTAGAAATGATCTAGGAGGCCGTGGCGGGGAAGGCGCCTTGGTAGGCGTCGAGGATGTGGCCAACTTCTTCCCAAATGAGGCCGATGTCCTTCGACCTAATGCCTCGCTCGCTGAACGTTATGACGAGAGGGAGCGGGCTCTTCATTTCCACGTGAGGGTTCGAGCCTGGGCAGGAAAATACGAGCCGGCCGACCTCTGCTTCACCATCCAGCGGAAACGGGCTGGAGACTGTGTCCTCGACATTCCCGGCATCGGCGTTACCGAGGAGTTGAAGGGGGTCCGGCGCGTGAGGGTCGATCACGGAGAGCGCCGTATGGATAAAGCGGTGCTTGTCCACGTTCGACAGGTAGGCGAGCAGGCCGAGGGAGTGGGCATCCGCATTGTGCCGAGCGAGGTACGGTTGCGCTTCGTCGACAACTGTTCGCAACTGCTCATCCACGCCTTTCAGCCGAAGTTCTCTGGTGCTCGGCTCCCCGTCCTTTCGGCGCGACCAGTACCCGGCCCCGTTGCTCTCGATGGGAAATTGGAGGTGGTTCCCCGGTTTGCTCCCACTGAGGAGCGCGAGCTGCCAGATGAGCAGGTCGAGCGCGGACCGAAGGTTGTGGACGACGTCGCCGAGCATGACGCCCCATGTGAGGGTGTCCGCCTTCTGGAGCACCTTGGCAGTGATGATGAGCGCCCGCTGTTCAACGTCGAACTCGTGGGTGATTCGATAAGGCTCGCTATCTCTGAACGCTGTAAGGAGGTCTTCGAGCGTTTCGAGGTGTCGTTTTGCGCGGCGGTGCTTCGCCCAGCACCCGTCTAGGGACGGATTGTCCATTGCGCGAGACTAGCTGCTCGGGAATTTATACGTCAAGTCGCTTGACACCGTCAGATGTGTCAGGTAGGCTGACACTCGTGTCTGCTGGGAACCGTCATAACCCGACCCGAGCGGCGTCGTCTGATTCGACGTTCTCGCTTATGGAGTTCATGCGTGACTTCCCCGACGATGCGGCCTGCCTTGAGCATCTGTGGCGCTCCCGCTACTCCGAGGATGGCGAGCACGCTGAGTGCCCGAAGTGCGAGCAGGAGCGCGTCTTCCGGCGCTACAAGACGGCGCAGGGGCGCCAGTCGTGGACTTGCACGGGCTGCGAGCATCACATCCACCCGACGGCCGGGACGATCTTCCACAAGTCCTCCACGTCGCTGCACCTGTGGTTCTTCGCTATCTACATGATGGCGAGCACTCGCTGCGGCGTGTCGGCCAAGATGCTTGAGCGTGAGATAGGCGTCTCGTACAAGACCGCCTGGCGGATGCTGCGCCTGATCCGCACCGAGCTAATGGCCGACGACGGGGAGCCGCTGCGCGGCGACGTAGAGGTCGATGAGGCGTCCGTGGACGGCAAGCCCCGCAAGCCGCAGGGCGTCCATCGGGGAATCAGGATCGGGCCGTCCAGGCGCTCGGAGGCGGCGAAACTGCGGGAACGTAGTAGAGCGACCGTCTTCGCTGCTGTTGAGCGAGGGGGACGGATCAAGGCCACGGTCCTGCCGTCAAGGCGTGGCCCGCAGCTCAAGCGCCAGGTCATCCAGTGGGTCGAGCCAGAGTCCATCATCATCACCGACGACTGGCCCGCATACAACGGCATTGGCCGGCACTTCCTCGCCCATAGTCGGATCAATCACTCGACGGGGATGTATGTCGAAGGCTCAACGCACACGAACACCGTCGAGGGCTTCTTCGGCCACTTGAAGCCCGCGGTCAAGGGCACCTACAGGAAGGTGTCCCACCGCTGGCTGCAGGGCTACCTGAACGAGTTCGTGTGGCGGCGCAATGCGCGCTACTCGCCCGTGTCGATGTTCGAGCAGCTTCTAGACAACGCGGCCGTATGAGCGACTCCGAGGCGATCAAGGCGATCCGGCGCGCGGCCAAACGCCGCGAGTACGCCGACCGGCTCCACAAGCAGGCGACCGCCGACCTGCGCGAGAACCTGCACCAGGCCCAGGCCGAGGGCGTCGCTATCGCTCGGATTGCTCGGGAGGCTCGTCTGTCTCGGCAGGGCGTTTACGAACTGCTGGCGGCGCGATCTTCCTGACCAGGCTGTCGAAGTCCTCACGCGACGGGACACGGATACGGTGCCCCGCCGGAGTCGTCTGTTTCGGCTCATCGGGCTTCTGCGCATCCATGCAGCTCAGACTACTAGCGGGCTGTTCGGGAGGGGACAGTGGTACGCCCGTCGAAATGTGCCCGCACGGGCGCAACGATCAGACGAAGGCCCGTGCGAACACGCCAGCCCCCGGCGCGACATCATTTACGCCGAGGGCGTAGCTACATCAACGCGTCAACGTCCAAGGACGGTCCCAAGGGGCATCACCTCCTATGGCGTCGGTTGCTCGGCCGTCCTTCCGTTCCCAAGGGCCGGGGCGGCTGAGCACCCCTCGCTTGAGGGGCAGCCTCTAAGCATCTGCGCCATCCCGGACGCGATAAAAAGGACGAGCGATCAGAGCCGGGTCATTCGATCGGGGACTGTGTCGTCCGCCTATGGCGCGAGCCGGTAGCCCACGCCCCGGATTCCGACGACCCAGCCCAGCGCCCCGGCGGTGCGGAGCCTGCCGCGCAGACGCGAGGCGTGGCTGTCCAGGGTGCGCGTCTTGCCTTCTGTGCGGTAGCCCCATACGTCGCGGAGCAGTTCGTGTCGTGTCCAGACCCGTTCGGGTTCGGCCGCCATGTGCGTGAGCAAGGCGTACTCGCGCCCCCGAAGCCCCACGACAACGAGCGTCCCGTAGGTCACGACCCGCGTGGCCGTGTCGATGTGCAATCCGTCGTAGGTGAGGGCACCGGCGCCCGCAAGCTCACCCGGACGCGGGGAGCGTTGAGCGCCGCCCCTCGCGTCCTCTCGCTCTGCACGGCCTCCTACGCGCAGGCTCGCGCCGAATACTGCGGGCCTGCTGACGATCCGTACATCGTGGCCGTAGATCGCTACGACCAGGGGCAAAGCCTGCGGGCTATTCTCCGGCTGCATGGGAAGGTTCCTGCGGCCTCAACCCGTCATTGCAACGTGGTCTCGAGGATATCTGCCGGGGTCTTGAAGCCGAGTGTCTCGCGTGGTCTGGAGTTCAGCTTTCTGGCGATCTCATCGAGCTGGGAGCGGGTGAGCTTTGATAGGTCGGTGCCTTTCGGCAGATACTGGCGGAGGAGACCGTTGGTGTTCTCGTTGGAGCCGCGCTGCCAGGGGCTCTGTGGGTCGCAGAAGTAGACGTTCACGTCGGTGGCGATGGTGAACTTCGCGTGGTCGGCCATCTCGGTCCCGCGGTCCCAGGTCAGCGAGGCACGAAGCTGCTCAGGCAGCTGGCAGATCTGCTCGCTCAGCGCTGTGGTGACCGATCGCGTGTCCTTGCCTGCTACAGGGACGAGCATCAGGAAACGCGAGTGACGCTCGACGAGCGTGGCGAGATAGCTGTTGGCCGCACCGGCGATCAGGTCTCCCTCCCAATGACCTGGGACTGCGCGATCCTCGGCCTCAGCCGGACGCTCCCTGATCGATACTGCGCCGATGATCTGGCCCTGGCCGCGATTTCGCTTCGTGCCGTGAGGCCGGCGCAGATAGCGCTGGCGACGCAGGTGCAGGACGAGCTCTCGCTTCAGCGCTCCTCGCGCCTGGATGAACAACGTCCGGTAGATCGTCTCGTGAGACACCCTCATAGTCTGATCGGCAGGAAACTCGGCCTTCAGCCAGCCGGCGATCTGCTCTGGAGACCAGTCCTGCGCGAGCTTGGCGGCGACCAGCTGGTGCAACGTGCGATCCCGCGCGAGCTTGCAGATCTGTGGCCGTCTGGCGTGCTGCCACGCTTGCTCGTCAGCCTCAGCCGCCCGATAGCCGCTCCTGCCGCCGTGACGGTCAATCTCCCGTGTCACCGTCGACGGGGCCCTGCCCAGGCCAACAGCGATCCTGCGAGCTGATCTTCCTGCCGCGATCCCGCGTGAGATCTCCTCCCGCTCAGCGAACGTCAACGCCAAGCGATTGCGCCGCCGCTCACGCGGAGCGACGCCGCCCTGCCGTCTGATCGTGCAGTAGATCGTGGCCGGCACACGATCCAACGCCCTCGCGATATCCGCATAGGACTCGCCACGCCGCCAACGCTCCCATAGCTCTCGACGCTCAACCACCGAGTACTCCCTGCGCTTCCTCGCCACGGCAACCCCCTCATCTCGAAAACGAATCGTGGAGTGTTGCGCCAACGGGTTGAGAGCACCACCGGACTATGGCCCTCATGCCGACGAGCGATCCGACGGAGGCGACGCCCGAGGAACGTGGCCTCCGGATGATGCTCGCTCGTCAGCAAGCCGCCTTGTGTTACGAGGGGATCACGTTTATCAAGGCCTCGCGTCGTTCTTCGCGCGTCGTGACATTTATGAACGGCCTGGACGTGGGAGCCAAGAAACACTACGCGGACTTGATCGAAGCGACCGATAAGAAGTCGCCGTTTTACCTGCCTTGGCTACGCGGACATCGGAACGTGACGCTGCATGTACCAGCCGTCACTCCGTCCAGGGGTGAGCCAGGCGTGACGCTCACCGAGGCGCTGGCCGAGGCCGCTGGGAGATTGGGCCGCATCAGCCACGACGGCACGGTCAAGACCTTGCGCTTTGGCTTCGCTGATGTTGTAGCCCAGGAGTTCTTGCCGTGGGAGGAGGAACGCGATCTGATGAAGCACCTTAGCCGCGCGCTGCTGGCCCTGGGCGGCTTCGCGCAAAAGGCGATTAGCGCCTATTTCAAGGCGCTGCCGCCAGGCGTCGTGCAGCGGATCGCTGAGGACGCTATCGCGCGACACGCCTGTACCGCCCCCTAGCCACCCGGACGAAGCGTGGCGACGGCCCGGCTACATGATCGGCTAGGGCTCCCTTGATCGAACTCCAAGCTACGGTCCTCCCAAGCCGCCGCTCGACGGCTGCATGAACTGCCTTGGCTTGCATCGGCTCCCCATGCTGCCAAGACTTGTTCGACTGCTTCGACCACCCATCCCACGCGCCGATGCCGATCACCGATCGCTGGACAAGGCGGCGGAATCAGGTCGGTGGCGCGCTTGACTCTGCGCCGATCTAGGTCCAACATGGCTTTGAGCGGTCCGGCCGGGCTGGATAGCTGCCCTACGAGGTCCATTCTCCTCGTCCCGCGACGTGTGCGGGCTGACGGGCGGGCATCTGACCGCGCTCATGCGCCGGGCGAGACATCCATCACGCGGACGAGCGGCAGAGCCGGTTGCGCTCGCCGGCCATGATCAGCCACCGTGGCGGCGTCACGGCAGCCTGGGAAGTCCCGTCTCGGATCCGCTCCCCCCATGACCCGACCCGGTCTCGGGAGCATCGCCCGGGCTTCGGAGCCATTTGCCGTGTTCGAGGATCTCGACGCCGGGCCAGAGTTTGTTGGGAGGTCCCCATTTGATCCTGATCGGCGGTTCTTCCTGCACGGTGGTCGCGTAGGCCGCGAGCGCGTAGACGCTGTCGCCCTCCTCGACTTCGAGCTCCGCCTTGTCCGGGCCGGCGAGGACGACCCCGTCGGGCCCCCAGACCACCATCCAGTCGCGGAAGGTGCACGCCGGTTCCGCTGCGCTGCCGTCGCCGATCTGCTGGTCGGCGGTCACCACCACTCCCTCCGCTTCGGTGCTGACCCAGCCTTCGTCGTTGGCGCTGTCTGTCAGCGTCGCGTCGATGCTCGTGCGGTCTCCTTTGCCGGCGACGCTCACGAACAGGTCTTCGAGGAGCTCGTTGGTCGAGATGTCGAACGCGTCGACGCTCACACCGGGTTCGCCAGGCGGGTGCGGGATTCCGCCTGTGGCCATGTAGACCGCCAGTACCACGATCGCCGGATCGCTGCCCACGAACGCCTGGGGCATGACGGGCTCTGTCGAGAACAGAGGCCCTCCGGCGACCCCGGTGATGTTCAAGAAGGAGAACTTGAATTCGTTGCCCGGACCCAATTCAGATGGCATCTGCGAGCCCAGCGGGCCCGGCGGCACAAGGGAGCCCTCGCCCAGGACGATCATGTCCCCGGGCGGGGGGACGGGAGGGTTGTTCGGCACTTCCTGGAAGGCGCCGTTCGCTCCACGGGGCCGCCTCGACCGCCGCCCCCAGGTCAGGTAGACCGTTTCGTACCGCACCGTCGCCGACATCGCGCCCCCCACAGGTCGTCGGACATTTCGAATCTGCCCGTTGTACGGGCCTTATACCACAGCTCCTGAGGCCTGTGAGTGATGAGTCTGTTGCTGTCAAGTCGCCGTGGCGAACATACGACCTCGGTCACTCAGCTCGCCCGGCCTAGCTGCCGGCCTGGGACCCCGCCGTGTCCTCTTGCAGTCTCGCCTCGATCGCCTGGATCGCCCCCGTCGGCCCCAGGAAGGGCGCCGTCGCTATGTAGACGAGCTGAGGCAGGCGCCTGGCGACCTGCGCTGCAGCGCCGGCCGCCACGTCTTTCTGGAGGAGCTCGAAGACAGCGCCGGCAATCGCCTGGGAGCTGAGGTGGGGAAGGTCCGCCGGGGCGCCTGGCTGCCTGTAGCCCTCCTCCAGGAAGATCGTGAAGGAGCGGGTCGCGTCCTCGGCTCTTCTGATCGCCCTCGGCCCGGCCGCGTAGCACTCGACCAGCCGCAGGTGCGACATCGCGGGGTTGGCTGCGATCAGCTCGAGCAGCCTGCCCAGCGCCCGCCACACGCGCTCCTGCCACGCGTCGGCTGAGAAGTAGGCGCCCACCAGCGCGTCCAGGATGAACTGGCTGGGGCTGCGCTGGGCCTCCAGGAAGGCGTCCTGCTTGTCCGCGAAGTGCCTGTAGAAGGCGTCTTTGGCGACACCTGCAGCGGCCACGACATCCGCCACCGTCGTGCTCGCGAAGCCCTTGGCCATCGTCACCTCCGCAGTCGCCTGCAGGATGCGGGCACGCTGGTTGCGAGCCACCGCCCCCGCACTCAGCCCGTGACGTCCGCGCGGCAGGCGCTCGGTGCCGGGAGTCTCAGCTGCCGGCGGCGCGACCTCGCCCGGCAGCAGCGCCCGCACGCTCCAGCGTCCCCGGCCGGCGGGCACCGCGTAGCAGGCAAGCCAGGCCAGAACGTCGTCGGTCACCAGGTCCAGGCGGTCCTCGCTGTGGGTGCGCAGATGACGCGAGACGACGTGCCTGACCGCTCCGATCAGGGCCCGGGCGGGAAGGTCGAGCGTGTAGCCGCCCGCAGGCGGACGCTCCAGCAGCGCTTCCGCGCCCTGCTCGAGGCCGTCCAGGACCGCCGCGAGCTCGCTGCGCAGGCGGGGTCCCCCGCTCAGGGCCTCCACGAACATGAGCCTCCCGGCATCGGGGTCCGTCCTGACCCCGTCGATCAGCTCGCCGAAGGCCGCCCTGGCCGCCGTCGCCCACTCTCCCGCCTGCAGGGAGCGCTCCAGGCGCATCAGCATCTGCCCTGCCAGCACGCGATAGGCCTTCAGCAGGCACTCTTCGCGATCGCCGAACTGCTCGTAGAAGGTGGCGCTGGAGACCCCCGCCCGTGCGCTGATCTGAGCGATGCTGAGCGACTGGTAGCCCTGCTGCCCGCTGAGCTCGACGATCGCTTCGATCAGGCGCTCACGCTGCGTGGGCTTGGCTGCTCCCCCCGCCGCCGCCCCCAGCCGGGGGCTGGTCGAGCGTTTCCGTGGAGACGCTGGCATCTTGCGTGTCGGCGGCATCGCTCCTCGCCCTGAAGATACTCGACCGTTTTCCGCATGCAAGCCGCCAAAGAAGTTCCGATCAAGCGTCCGCTGACGTTTTCGATTCGCGATCCCATGCCTCATCGCGAGCGCCAATTGGTTCGCCTGGCGAGCCAATCTGGCTCATACATGGGGCATTTGCGTCGTCACCAATGGGGGCGTCTGTAACAAGGGTTGACATGAAAGAGCCACTCTGCTTAGCTGTCGTCGTCGTTCAAACGCGGGGCCGGGGAATCTCAGAGCTTATGTTTGGGAGCTCCCCGGGCGGGGAAATAGAAACATCCAAATGCCCAGTCAGCTCGACGGTTGCGCCGGAGGGAGCCATGCAAAGGGGGCTCACATGCGGCGGCCGCGAGCGCTGGCCAGGGCAACGAGACGGCCTGTCCGGGCCTGTGCGAGCGTCGCGACACACCCCTCCTCCGTGGCGCTCGCAGAGGTCCTGGCACGGCCGTCCCGGCGTCCCGGCTGAGCCTGGGAGGGATTGCGATCAGAGAGAGGCGACGGGGCCGCCGCTGCGGCCCCTGCCCCGAAAAGGAGACGACCACCGTTGCGAACGCTCAGAGGGTTCCTGTCGAAGTCGATCGGAGCGATGCTCGCCTGCATCGCCGTGGCCGCGCTCGGCGCCTCGCCGGCCAGCGCCGGCGAAAAGCTCAACAAGGAAGAATTCCAGAAGTTCATCAACTGCCCGGTCGAAGTCGCCAAAGCCTGCACCTACGGGGAAACGCTGTCCGGCGAATTCAAGATGGGCAGCAAGCAGGTCCCGATCACGACACCAGTGATCCTGCAGGGCGGGCTGGCCTACCTGGGCACGAGCACGCTGCCGCTGCTGGCGCCTCGGTTCGGCGCTCCGCCCATGTCGAAATCGCCTCAGACGATCCCGGGCGGGCTGACGGGGCTCTCAGAACAACTCGGCGGTCCCGTCGTCGCGACCGCTGAAATCGCCGGGCCGCTCAGCAACGTCCTGATCACGGCCGTCTTCCTGGGCTTCGGCCACGACACGGCCGTGCAGCTGCCGGTCAAGGTTCACCTGCAGAACGAATTGCTGGGAGAAGACTGCTACATCGGCTCCGACTCCGAACCGATCGTCCTGCACCTCACCGACGGCACGACCAAACCGCCCGAAGGCACCGAACCGATCAGCGGCAAAATCGGCACCAACGAAGGCCGCGACAAAGGCCGCCTGATCACCTTCATCGACAACACCCTGGTGGACAACACGTTCCCCGTGCCGGCGGCCACGGGCTGCGGCACCAACAGCCTGCTGGAACCGATCGTGACGGCCCTCGTCAACACCGACGCCGGGCTGCCCTCGGCGGCCGGGAAGAACGTCGCCGTCCTGACCGGCAACTTCTTCACGACCGAGTCCAACTGGGTCGAAAAGTACGTGAAGATCAAGAAGCCCAAGAAGGAAAAGACGAAATAGGCAGGCGCCGGAGCGGCGGCCACCGCGGTCGCCGCTCCCGCTTTCTCTCGGCTGCGCTTCTCTCTCGACACGCCGCGCCGCCGCTACGATCCTCCTCAGCGGCGATGAGCGACGAGGGTTCCCACCGGCACAGGGTCAGCCTCACCGCCGTCCTGCGCGAAGGCGAGCAGGTCACGCCGCTGGAGCTGTTCTTCGACCTCGTCTTCGTCCTGGCCCTGACGCAGTGCACGACGCTGATGAGCGCCAGCCCGAGCTGGGAAGGGCTGCTCAAGGGCGTGCTCGTGCTCGGCGTGCTGTGGTGGTCGTGGGTCGGCTACGCCTGGCTGACGAGCGTCGTGGACCCCGAGGAGGGACTCGTGCGGCTGGTCATGTTCGTGGCCATGGCTGCCTTCCTGGTCGCCGCCCTGTGCGTGCCGCGGGCCTTCGGCTCGGAGGCCCTGGCCTTCGCTTTGGCATATGCAGTCGTCCGCGCCGCCCACATCGCCCTGTTCCTGATCGCCAGCCGCGAGGACGGGGAGCTGCGCCACTCCGTCCTCGGGCTCGCCGTCAGCACCGCCGTCGGCGCCGGACTGCTGCTGCTCGCCGCCCTGCTGGGAGGCGGCACGCTCCGCCTCGCCCTGTGGGGCCTCGCTCTCGTCCTCGACGTCGGCGGGCCGCTCGTGATCGAGACGGCCGGCTGGCGGCTCGTGCCCGGCCACTTCGCCGAGCGCCACGGCGCGATCGTGATCATCGCCCTGGGCGAGTCGATCGTCGCGATCGGCGTCGGCGCGCACGAGCGAATCGACCTCTCCATCCTCGGCGCCGCGACGCTGGCCCTGGCCGTCACGGCATGCCTGTGGTGGGCCTACTTCGACGTCACCTCGATCGTCGCCGGGCGCTTCCTCGCCCGTGCAACGCCCGGGCGCGAGCAGAACCGCATCGCCAGGGACTCCTACTCCTATCTGCACTTCCCCATGATCGCCGGGATCGCCATGCTGGCCGTCGGCCTGAAGGGAACCCTCGCCCACGTCGACGGCTCCCTGGGCATCGTCTCCACGACGGCCCTGTTCGGGGGCGCGGCCCTTTACCTGCTGGCCCAGGTCGCCTTCAGGCTGCGCACCATGCACACCCTCGAATACAGGCGAGCCCTCTGCGCCGCTGTCCTGCTGGGCCTGCTGCCGCTCGCCGAGCACCTGCCCGCGGTCGCCGCCCTGAGCATCCTCACGGGCCTGCTCGTCGCAGTCATCCTCTATGAGGCCCTGCGCTACGCCGACGTCCGCGAGCGCGTCCGCCATCGCCCCGTCGAGCAGGAGACGGCCTGAACGGCCGCTCAGGGCAGCTGGGCCTCGCCCAGGACGACCGCCTCCGGGCCTGACATCGCCGGCAGGGCGTCGCGGCGGACGACCAGGAAGACCAGCGCCTGCGTCGTCAGCGCCACGGCGACGGCCAGCAGGAAGGACAGGAACGTGCTCAGGCTCGCCAGGGCCAGCGACAGCGTGAAGCAGAACAGGGCAAAGGCCACGAAGCCCGCCAGCATCCCCCGCAGCAGCCGGACCGTCTCCTGAACCCCCCGCTGGACGTGCGTGAAGGTCGCCAGCACCGTGGAGATGATCGGGAAGGGCGCAAGCAGCCCGCTCAGCTGCGGTCCCAGCCACCCCGCCACAGCCGTCAGGCTGAGGACCAGGGCCACAGCGCAGGCCGCCCGCAGCGGCAGGTCCCAGGATGGCGGGCGAGCCCTCGGCGGCGCGTCGGCCCCGGGGCTCGGCAGCACCGACAGGCCCAGCGCCAGAGCCCCGAGCGCCAGAGCCAGCGCGACTCCGACGGGGATCGTGAAAGCGCTGAAGAGGGCTGTGCCGAGGGCGAAGGCCAGCCAGCCGCAGAGCATGCTGGCGCCCCAGCGCAGGCGGCCCGCCAAGCGGCCGTAGACGACGACGAAGGCGACCAGCGAGACCAGCCCCAGCAGCGTCCCCGCCGCCGCCCCCGCCGCGAAGGAGCGCCCGTGGGCGAGGGCGTATGCCAGCAGGATCGGCCCCGCCACGACCGGCAGCCCGCCCACCAGCCCGCCGATCCGCGGACCGAAGCGCCTCGCCGTCAGCGACGCGCCCACCACGAACGTCGGCGCCATCAGCAGCTTCACAAGCAGTTGCGTCACCGCTTGATGATTGCGCACCCGCGCGGCGTTCGGTCCTCGCGCGTCACGCATGATGCGAAGCCTCGAAGACGAAAGGGCCGGTTGCCTGGGCAACCGACCCTCCGTCCTTCGATGTTGCCGACGGCCGACGGGGCCTGCCGATCCTGCGATCAGTGCAGCGACATGTTCGGCTCGCCGGCCGAGTTCAACCCCGTCCCAGAGGTCGTGCACGTGCCGCCCTTGGGCGTTCCGCTGTTGTAGGCCTGCGTCAGGCAGTTGCGAAGACCCAGCTGCGCCCAGTAGTTCGGGTGGATGTCTTCCTGCAGTTCGTAGGGCCCGATCAGCGTTTCGATCGTGCGGATCTGGTTGAACCACTCAGACTTGTTCACCGCTTCCGCTGCTTTCCAGTTGGAGAGCCCCTCTTCCTCGAGCATCCCCACGCCCTTGTCGCACAGGCGGTGGCTGTTGAACGCGGAGCTCAGTTCCATCGTCTTGACGTTGGAGAGGCCCACACCGGTTGCAGCGCCGAGCACTGTGCTGTCGATCGTCGGCAGCATGTGTTCGTTGGCGTAGTTGGCATCCGTGTTCCAGAAGCCGCAGCCGCCCGTGAACTGCCTGCTGTAACCGCTCTGCGTGTAGCGGAATTCAGACCCCATCGGGATCGGCGACGGGTAGTCCTGGACGAGGATCGTGTACTGCGAGCTCGTGTAGCCGGCGTTGGTCATCGCCGTCGCGACGTTCCTGATCGCCGTTTCGACTTCGCCCTTGATCTTCGAGACGTTGCTCGACGTGAAGTTGTTCGTCACCGAGCTTTCTTTGCTGCAGTAGAAGTCGTAGAAGATCGTCGACTCCAGGAAGTCCTCCACGCAGGTCGTCACGATGCTCGCGAAGTTGAAGTTGTTGCCCCCGATCGAGAGCGCGATCAGCTTCACGTTGTGCGATGCCGCGAAGTGCTGCAGCATCAGCGCCTGGCCTTCTTTGCCGCCGGAGTTGTAGAAGTCGATGCCCGGCTTGAAGGTTTCGCCTTCGGTGAAGCTCGACGTCTTCGCGCCCGAGCAGGCAAGGTTCTCGCCGTTGACGCCGCCGCCGATGTAGACCTCGGCGGACTTGGAGCGGTGGCAGCCTTTGATCAGTTCGCCCGTGCCGCTGGCGTTGTCGTCGTAGGCGGTCGAACCGAGCGCATCGGTCTTCGAGGAGCTTTCGTCGGTGTTGCCGGCCCAGCGACCTGCCTCCCCGGAGATGAACGAGTCGCCGAGGCTGACCGTCCACGGTTCGCCCGATCCGGGCCCTTCGGCGTGCGCCGCCGGCGCGAGCGATCCCGCCAGCGTCGCGAAGGCCAGCGCGGCCAGTGCGCCGACGAGTGCCAGCAGCCCCGTCCGACGGGTTGCTATCGGATGATGCATGTGTTCCCCTCTCTCCACGCACCGCTCCCGTGCGGCGCTGTACCGGCGCGACCCTAACCGCTGGCGCGGCGGGAGGTCAACCCTCGCCGACGGCTCGCGCCGGCGCCTCACCCCACAGCTGCTCCAGGCGGTAGAACTCCCGCGTCTGGGGGGTGAAGACGTGCACCACCACGTCCAGGAAGTCGATCAGGATCCAGCCTCCCTCGGCGCTGCCCTCGACCCGTCGCGGCAGCAGCTCGTGCTCGCGCTTGAGGCCCTCCAGGATGCCGTCCTGGATCGCCTTGGCCTGCCTGGCCGTGTTGCCCGAGCAGACCAGGAAGTAGTCCGTATAGCCGAGAACGCCGCGCAGATCCAGCTCGACGATGTCGATCGCCTTCTTATCGGCCGCATGGCGCGCGATCTCCGAGACCAGCTCCGAGGGCTCCATCAGCCCCTCCCCCCGTACAGCCCGTTGCGGGCGATGTAGGACGCCACCCGGGCGCCCACCAGGTCTTCCACGGAAGCTCCTTCGGCCAGCCTCTCGCGAACCTCCGAGGAGGACACGCGCATTGGAGACATCGCCAGGAATCTGACTGTCGGAACTGCCGGGAGACGGCCGGCGACCGTCTCGACGGCCCTCACAATCACCTGACCGTCCGTCCCCGGCCTGTTCGCCACTGCCAAGTCGGCGAGCCGCAGGACCTCCTCGGGACGATGCCACGCGGGCAGCGTCGCTGCGGTGTCGGCTCCCACCACGAAGGTCAGCTTGGCCTCTGGATGAAGTTCATGTACTTCCCTCAAGGTATCGGCCGTGTAGGACGGGGCGCCCCGATCGATCTCCAGACCCGACGCCTCGATGCCCTCCAGGCCCGCAACCGCCTCTTCGCACATGGCCAGCCGGTGGCGCGGGCCCGGGTCCTCGCCGGCCTGCTTGTGGTGGGGCGTGTGCAGGGGCATCAGCAGCACCAGGTCGAGCCCCAGCTCCGCCCGGGCCTGGCGGGCCAGCTCGACGTGGCCCAGATGGGGCGGGTTGAAGCTGCCCCCGAGGATGCCGATGGCTGGCACTCCCGGCTCAAACGCGGACGTGCCCGTCGCCCTCGACGAGGTACTTGAACGTGCACAGCTCGCGCAGGCCGATCGGGCCGCGGGCGTGCAGCTTCTGCGTCGAGTTGCCGATCTCCGCGCCCATCCCGAACTCGCCCCCGTCGGTGAAGCGTGTCGAGGCGTTGACGTAGACGCAGGCCGCGTCGACGCCCAGCTGGAAGGCCCTGGCGGAGCTCGCATCGGCCGTCACGATCGCCTCGGAGTGCCCGCTGCCGTGGCGGGCGACGTGCTCGATCGCCTCCTGCACGGAGCCGACCACGCCGACGGCCAGCGTCAGGTCCAGGTACTCCGTGTCCCAGTCGGCCTCCTCCGCCGCCTCGACGTGCCCGGGGGCGACCGCCAGCATCGGCTCCAGCGCCCGTTCGTCGGCTCGCATCCTCACGCCCGCCGCCGCCAGCTCTGCAGCGATGCGGGGCAGGAACTCTCCCGCCGCCCGCTCGTGCACGAGCAGCGTCTCGGCCGCGTTGCAGACGCCGGGCCGCTGCGTCTTGGCATTCACGACGATCGCTGCGGCGCGATCGAGGTCGCAGGGCCAGTCCACGTAGACGTGGCAGTTGCCCGAGGCCGCGTAGATGACGGGGACCGTCGCGACCGCCTGCAGGGCGTCCTTCAGGCCCTCCCCGCCGCGGGGGATGATCAGGTCGACGCTGTCCTTCTGCGTGGCCAGCTCCGCCAGCTCCTCGCGCCCGCCGCCCGCGACCAGGCTCACCGACCCCTCCGGCAGGCCCGCCGCCGTCGCCGCCTGCGAGGCGATCCTCGCCAGCGCCAGGTTGGAGTGAAGGGCCGAGGAGGAGCCGCGCAGCACGATCGCGTTGCCCGACTTCAGGCACAGGGCGGCCGCGTCGATCGTCACGTTGGGACGGGCCTCGTAGACGACCGCGACGACCCCCAGCGGCACCCGCACCCGGCGCACGTCCAGGCCGTTGGGCAGCCTGTGGCCGTCGATGACCTCGCCGACGGGGTCGCCCAGGGCCGCGATCTGACGGACGGCCGCGGCGATCGCCAGCACCCGCCCCTCGTCCAGGCGCAGCCTGTCCAGCAGGGCGGCGCCGATGTCCTGCTCGCGACCCCGCTCCATGTCCAGCTCGTTGGCCGCCAGGATCTCCCCCATGCGCTCCTGCAGCGCCACCGCGATCGCCTCCAGGGCCGCGTCCTTCACGGACGTGGGGGTCGCCGCCAAGGCGCGGGCCGCGCGCTTGGCGGCGGAGCAGATGTCCGCGACTGTCTCGGTGGCTGTGGCCATCGGCTCTAAGGGTAGGGCCTGCAGGGCCCGTCCCTAGTCGAGGACGAGGTAGTCGCGGTGCACGGCCTCCTCGCTCGCTCCCGGCAGCACCTCGCGGGCGGCCTCGGACTTCATGCGCATGACCCTCCTCAGCTCGCCCGCCGAGTAGTTGCAGATGCCCTTGGCGAGGGGGCGCGGGCTCCCGCCGGCGCCCTCTGAGCGCTCGAGGATCTCGACCGCGTCACCGGCGTCGAAGTCGCCCTGGACGTCGGTGACCCCGACCGGCAGCAGGCTGGCGCTGCCCTGCCTCAGCGCTCGCGCAGCGCCCTCGTCGACGTAGACCCGCCCGCGCGTGGGCTTGGCGTACTTCAGCCACAGCTTGAAGCTCGAATGGCGGGCCTCGCCGGCCACGAAGCGGGTGCCCAGCGCCTCGCCGCCCAGGACCGCCGTCAGGGTCCCGGGCTTCAGGCCGTTGCAGATGACGGTCGGGATGCCCGCGGCCGTGGCCATCTCCGCGGCGACGACCTTCGAGCGCATGCCGCCGGAGCCCAGCGGCGAGGTCGTGTGACCGATCTGCAGCTCTGCCAGGGCCGCCTCGACGTCCTCCACGCGGGTCACGATCTCGGCAGCCGGGTCCAGGCGCGGGTCGGCCGTGTAGAGGCCGTCGATGTCCGTCATCAGCACCAGCTCGCCGGCCCCTACGAGGACCGCCACCTGGGCCGCCAGGAAGTCGTTGTCGCCGAATGAGATCTCGTCCGTGGCGGTCGTGTCGTTCTCGTTGATGACCGGCAGCACCCGCCACTCCAGCAGCGTCGTCAGCGTCTGGCGGGCGTTCAGGTAGTGGGTGCGGGCGCTCATGTCGAAGAACGTCAGCAGCACCTGGGCGCTGATCACGCCACGCTCGCGCAGCAGCTCGTCGTAGACGCGGTAGAGCTTGCCCTGCCCGACGGCGCTGGCCGCCTGCAGCGCGCCGACCGTGCCCGGACGCTGCGTCAGGCCCATCGTCTCCATGCCCCTGGCGATCGCCCCGCTGGTGACGAGGATCGGCTCGGCGCCGCGCTCGTGCAGGTCGGCCAGCTCCGAGCAGATGTCCGCCAGGACGTCCGTGCGCAGCGTGCCCGAGGACTCCGCGACGACGCTCGATCCGAGCTTGACGACGACCCTGCTCATGGCCTGGAGCTTATTTGCGGGCGTCCGCGCCGGGCTCGGGGGCGGGATCCAGCTCGAACGTCACGCCTGCTATCTCGATCTCGTCGCCCGGCTGGAAGCCCTCGTCCTGGAGCGCCGCGATCACGCCGATGCGCCGCAGGCGCCCCTCCAGGTAGTCCATCGCGTCCTCGTTGTCGACGTCATAGCGGGCCAGCAGCCGCTCCACGCCGCGACCCCGCACCGCGAAGGAGCCCTCGCCCAGACGCTGCACCGTGAAGCCGGCGGGGCCGCTGGGCCGGAAGACCATGTGCTCGAGCAGAGGCGGCTCCTGCGTCCCCGCCCCGCCCGCTGCCTGCTCGACCGTGCCGGGCGCCTCCGACTCCGGCACCCGGTGCAGCAGCTCCGCCGACAGCTCGGCGATGCCCAGGCCGGTCGCGCTGGAGGTCAGGATCACCGGCACCCCCTCCCCCATCCGCTCGCGCCAGCGGGCCAGCTCCTGCTCTCTGCGCTCCTCCCCCACGAGGTCCGCCTTGGACAGGGCCAGGATGCGTGGGAGGCCCGCCAGCCGCGGATCGTGGGCCGCCAGCTCCCGCTCGATCGTGGCGTGGTTGGCCTGGGCGTCGGCGTCCGGTCCCTGCGTCAGCTCGGGGGCGATGTCCAGGACGTGCACCAGCAGGCGGGTCCGCTCGACGTGGGCCAGGAAGTCGTGGCCCAGGCCCGCCCCCTCGCTGGCGCCCTCGATCAGGCCGGGGATGTCGGCGATGACGAGCTGGCGCTCCTCCCCCTCCAGCACGCCCAGCACCGGCGAGAGCGTCGTGAAGGGGTAGTCGGCGACCTTCGGCGCGGCCCTCGTCATCCGCGATATCAGCGAGGACTTGCCGGCGTTGGGCAGCCCCACCAGACCGACGTCGGCCAGCAGCTTCAGCTGCAGGTGCAGCCAGCCCTCCTCGCCGGGCAGGCCGCGCTCGGCGAAGTGGGGCGCCTGGCGGGTCGAGGTGGCGAAGCGCTTGTTGCCGCGACCGCCGCTGCCGCCGCGGGCCGCCACGGCTCGCTGGCCGGGCGCCAGCAGCTCCCAGCGTCTGCCCGCCAGGTCGCCGCCGTCGTCCTGCTCGGCCTGCACCTCAGTCCCCGGCGGCACGCGGATCTCCAGGGTCTGCCCGTCCGCGCCGTGGCGCAGGGCGCCCTCGCCGTGGCCGCCCCGCCCGGCGTCGTAGCGGCTGCGCCTGCGGAAGGCCTGCAGGTCGCGCAGGGAGCCGTCGCAGACCAGCACGACGTCGCCGCCGCGCCCGCCGTCGCCGCCGTCGGGCCCGCCACGGGGGACGTGGGCTTCACGGCGGAAGCTGGCCGAGCCGTTGCCGCCGGCCCCGGCGCTGACGTGGATGGAGGCTTTGTCGTGGAGCATCGTGTCAATCGTGACAGCAGGCCGGGGCTTGCGGGCGTCGTGAAGTCCGGCCGGCGCGAACGAGGCTGCTAGATGACGACGGGACAACCCCGAACGAGAGGAGCCTCGAGCCATGAGCACCGACACCGACGCCGACGCCGACACCCAGCCCGTCCTGCTGATCACCGGCGCCTCCTCTGGCATCGGCGCCGCGACCGCACGCCAGGCCGCCGCCGCAGGCTGGCGCCTGGTGCTCGCCGCCCGCTCGATCGAGAAGCTGCAGGCTCTGGCGCAGGAGCTGGGCGGGCCCGAGCGCGCCCTGGCGGTGCGCTGCGACGTGACCGAGTGGGACGACCAGCAGCGCCTGGTGGAGCAGGCCGTCGAGGCCTTCGAGGGGATCGACGCGGCCTTCGCCAACGCCGGCTTCGGCGGGCCCCGCGGCTTTCTCAACGACACACCCGAGCACTGGAGGGAGATGGTCCTGACCAACGTCTACGGGGCCGCTCTGACGATCCGGGCGACCGTGCCGGCGTTGCGTGCCTCCCAGGGGCATCTGCTGCTGACCTCCAGCGTCGCCGGCCGTCGCGTCCTGCCGGGCTCGCTGTACTCCTGCACCAAGCACGCCGTCACAGCCATGGGCGAGGCCGCCCGCCAGGACCTGCACGGCAGCGGCGTGCGGGTGACGCTGATCGAGCCGGGCATGGTCGACACGCCCTTCTTCGAGAACCGACCGACCGACGCCCTGGCCGACGAGGACATCGCGCGGGCAGTCATGTACGCCCTCTCCCAGCCAGCTCACGTCGACGTCAACGAGATCCTCGTGCGCCCGACGGCACAGCAGGGCTGAGCGGGAAGGCGGTCAGCTCGCCGCCAGGCGGCGGGAGAAGCTCAGTCCCGCCGCGGCGGCGGCCCCCGCCACGAGCACGGTGCCGATCAGCCCTTTGCGGGGTAGCACGGGGGCGGCCAGTATCGTCGCCAGCACGTCGACGCCGTCCACGAGGGCGCAGGCGGCCTGCACGCGGGGACCGAGCACGGGATCGTCCAGCGTCTGCAGGGTCGCGATGCCCAGGGCCAGGTCGCGGGCGCCCAGCGAGCGGGCCAGATCTGTGACGATCGGCAGGGCCGCGTTGTCCTCCCCCAGCCAGCGCGAGGTGACCTGCTCGGGGGCGGCCAGCACCGCCACGCCCAGCACGGCGCGGCCGGCGGCAAGCAGCCAGGCTCCCCGCCGCGGGCTCACGCCGGGCCGCGCCTACCCGGCGTCGGGCTCGACGCTGACGACCCGGCCGCGACGGCCGGTCGTGAAGATGACGGTGCCGGCAGCCCTCGCGTAGAGGGTGTCGTCCTTGCCGATGCCGACGCCCTGGCCGGGCTTGAAGCGGGTGCCGCGCTGGCGCACGATGATCTCCCCGCCCGTCACGGCCTGGCCCGCGAACGTCTTGACGCCCAGGCGCTGGGCGTTGGAGTCGCGGCCGTTGCGGCTCGAGCCGAGCCCCTTCTTATGCGCCATCGGTGCTCTCCTGGTCGCTGGCTTTCACAGGCGCCGCCTTCGCGGCCGCTTTGGCTTTGGCCTTGCCGGCGCTGATGTCGGTGACCTCGATCCGCGTCAGCTCCTGGCGGTGGCCCGTGCGGCGCTTGTAGCCGCGCTTGGGCTTGAACTTGAAGACCCGCAGCTTCTCGCCGCGCTCGTGGGCGAGCACCTTGGCCGTGACCTTGACCTGCTCCAGGCCGGCCTTGTCGAAGACGGCCTCCTCGGAGCGGTACATCAGCGGCTCCAGGGCGACGTCGGCGCCCTCCTCGGCGGGCAGGCGCTCGACGAGCAGGGTCTGGCCCTTCTCGACGCGGTACTGCTTGCCGCCTGTCTTCACGATCGCGTACATCTGCTCGTTCTCGACTCTCGTCTACTGGTCTGGTGGGCTACTCGGCCGCCTTGGCCTTTGCAGCGGAACGGCGTCGCCCGCCCCTGCGGCCACGACGCCGAGGCTTGGATTGTAGGCCATCCTCGGCCTCCTCGCCCTCGGCCGCCGCGACGTCGCTCTGCACGGGCTCCTGCTCGGGCTCGCTGTCGTGCTCGGCGCTGCGCTCGGCCAGCCCCGCTTCGACCCTCGCCTCTGTGTCCTCCGCCGTCACGGAGGAGCGCCCGCCCCGCCGACGCCCGGTGCCGGAGCTCGAGCCGCCCGAGCGGGCGCGCCGCGAGCCGGCGCCGCTCTCCTTGGCGACGGGCTTGACCTCCTCGCCGTGCTCGTCGATCAGCACAGCGCTTGCCGCGGTCCGCCCGACCTGGCCGATGCGGACCATGCGGTTCTCGCCCACGTACGGGGCGGCACCCGCGATCGAGACGATGTAGCCGTCGATTTTGGCGACGGCGTCGTCGACGTCGTACATGTGCGGCTCGACGATCTCGACCAGCACCTCGTCGCCCGGCCGGAACGGCAGGGCCCGCTCCTCGACCTCCTCGCGGCTGCCCGTGAAGGTGATCGCGAAGTGGTCCAGGGCCAGCCCTTCCGAGCCCTCGAACAGGAAGGACTTGCCCGTCTGCGCCTCCAGGGCGTGCAGCACGCGGGAGTTGTTGCCCGTGAACTGCGTCGAGACGCGGGGGTTCATCTGCACCAGGAAGGCATCCGCCTCGGGGCTCTCCGCGGCCACGTCGCGCAGCCTGCGCTCGAAGTCGATCGCGATCGTCTCCTCCGAGCGGATGACGCCCTCGCCCTCGCAGGTCGGGCAGTGGCGGGTCATGATCTCCCGCACCCCCTCGGTGACGTTCTGGCGGGTCATCTCGACCAGGCCGAGCTTGGAGATCTCGGCCGTGAAGGTCTTCGTGCGGTCCTCGTCCAGCGTCTTGCGCAGCGTCTTCATGACCGCGTCGCGGTTGCGAGCCCGGGCCATGTCGATGAAGTCGATGACGATGATGCCGCCGATGTCGCGCAGGCGCAGCTGGTTGACGACCTCCTCGGCCGCCTCCAGGTTGGTCTTGGTGATCGTGTCCTCCAGGCCCGCCCCCTTGCCGCGGCCGATGAAGGAGCCGGAGTTGACGTCGATCACCGTCAGCGCCTCGGCGTAGTCGACGATCAGGTAGCCGCCGCTGGGCAGGTCGACGCGGCGCGAGAGCACCCCTTCGATCGCCTTGTCGACCTCGTAGGCCTCGAACAGCGGCTCCTTCTCCTGCCACAGCTCGACGCGCTCCACCAGCTCGGGAGCTGTCCGCGTGAAGAACGAGACGAGACGATGGTACTGCTGCTCGTCGTCGACGACGGCCCGCTCGAAGTGGGCCGAGAAGATGTCGCGCACGACCCGCACGGACAGGTCGGCCTCCTGGAAGACCAGACCCGGCGCGGGGGTCTCCTCGACTCGTTTCTCCAGCACCTCGTGGAGCTTGTGCAGGTACTTCAGCTCGCGTTCGAAGTCCTCGCGCTTGGCGCCGTGGGCGGCCGTGCGGATGATGACCCCGCCGCTCTCCATGGGCAGTTTCGCGGTCTGGCGGCGCAGCCGTTCGCGCTCCTTGTCCTCCAGGCGCCGGGATACGCCCACGCCCTCCCCGGTGGGGGCGTAGACCATGTAGCGCCCGGCGATCGTCAGCTCCATCGACAGCCGCGCGCCCTTCGTCTTCAGGGGGTCCTTGACGACCTGCACGACGATCTCCTGGCCCGGTTTGAGCATGTCGGAGATCTTGCGCCCGCCACCGCGGCCGCGCCTGACCTGCTCGACGCCCGGCAGCACGATCTCGTCGACGTGCAGGAAGCCGTTCTTCTCCAGGCCGATGTCGACGAAGGCGGCCTCCAGGCCGGGCAGGGCGTCGTCGACCTTGCCCTTGTAGCTGTTGCCGACGATCGAGCGCTGGCCGCGGCGCTCGATGTAGAGCTCAGCTACGCGGTAGCCGTCTGCAGGTCGCGCGGCCTTCTTGCGCGATGAGGGTTTGGCGGAGGTGGAGCGGGCGGTGGGAGCCCCGGCCCCCTCTAGGAGCGCCACGCGCGTCTCGGCGCGGTCGACGCTGACAAGCACTTGCTTTTTCAATGTGATCCAGTCTTTCGATGTTGAGGTGCGCCGAGCGGACGCCTGCGCGCGGGCGAGCGCCCGGCTGGCGTGCCCGCCTGTGGACCAGCGCCGTGGCGCCGCTGGCGCGGCTGCCTACGTGCATGGTGAGCGTCGGGCAGGACGAACCCGCCGCGCTCCCGCGCACGGCCCCTGCGGGCCGTTGGCGTGGTGGAGGATGCTCGGCTGACATATGTGCCTAGAAGCGTGGGACGCGGCCCTTGGATGCTGCCGAGGCGCGAGCCCTCACGTAAATCGATTGCAACAGGCCAACGGAAACCATGGTTGCGACCACAGAGGACCCGCCGTAGCTCATGAGCGGCAGCGTTACGCCCGTGATAGGCATGATCCCGATGGTCATTCCCACGTTGACGAAGACCTGAAACATGAGCATAGCCGCTATGCCCGCCGCGATCAGTGAGCCGAACAGGTCCTTGGCCATCACCAGTATCCGCAGCGTCCGCGATATCAGCAGCGCATAGAGGGCCAGCACGAGCCCGGCGCCGACGAACCCGTAGCGCTCCCCCACGTCGGCGAAGACGAAGTCCGTCTGGCTCTCCGGGACGAAGCCTTCGGTCGTCTGGCTGCTCCTGTCGCCCCTGCCGGTCTTCTGACCCGAGCCGATCGCGATCTTGGACTCCTGCTGCTGCCAGCCCTGCTTCTGCGGGTTGGTCGACGGGTTCAGGAAGGCCGTCAGGCGCTGCACCTGGTAGGGCTTCAAGACGTGCAGGCCGGCCGCCGGGGCTGCCACCAGCACGAACGTCGCCGAGATCACGACGAGCGCCGCCAGGGCGCTCAGCTGCTTCCAGGACGTGCCCGCGACGAACAGCATCATGTAGGCGATCGTCATGTAGACCAGGCCCGAGCCGAGGTCGGGCTGGACGATCACGAGCATCGCCGGGATCAGCGCCGCGACGACGACACGGATCGTCGTGTCGCGCCGGCGCAGCTCGCGGGCCCTGTCGACCAGCAGCGCCGCCAGCGCCACGATCAGCAGCACCTTGCCGAGCTCGGAGGCCTGGAAGGAGAACAGCGGCAGTTTGATCGCCCGCGTGGCTCCTTCGGCCGAGTGCCCCAGTCCCAGCACGGCCAGGATGCTGAGGATCAGGGCGACGTAGATGCCGTTGCGCCAGCGGCGCAGCATCGCGTAGTCGATGCGGCTGACGATCAGCATCGCGATCACGCCGACGATCAGGTAGATCGTCTGGCGGCTGGAGAAGTAGGCCGGGTCTCCCCGCACGAGTTTGCGGGTGCTGGCGTGCAGAGTCACGGCCGAGCAGACGGCCAGCCCCAGCACGGCCAGCGTCAGCAGCGGGTCCAGGGGCAGGCGCAGCTGCCTGGGCGCCGAGGAGGGCGGGACCTCGCCCGCGGGCTGGATCGGGGAGAGCGGCATCAGTACGTCTTCGAGCTCCCGGCCACGAACTTCTCCTTGACGCCGAACCACTCCGAGGCCATCAGCCTCGCCACGGGCGCCGCCGTTTCGGCGCCGAAGCCGCCTTCCTCCACCTCGACGGCGATGACGATCGGGCGCTTGGAGTCGCCGACGTAGCACATGTACCAGGACTGGTCTTCACGCCCCGTGTGCTGGGCGGTGCCCGTCTTGCCGTAGACGGGGTGGGCGCTCTGGTTCCAGCCGCTCCAGACCGCCGCCGAGGTTCCACCGCTCTCGCTGGCCGCGTCGTGGATGCCTTCCATGACCAGCGACAGGTCGCCGTAGTCCAAGCGCACGTGGCGTTTGGCGGGGAAGTTCAGGCTCTGCACGAGACCGCCGCCGGGTTCGTCGATCTCCTTGCCCAGGTGGGGGGTGACGACGTAGCCGTTGCCTTCGTTGACGTAGGCGTTGGCCAGCGTCGAGTAGGCCACGGCCATCTGCAGCGGGTCCGTCAGCAGTTCGCCCTGCCCCACGGCCAGGTGCATGTTGTCGCCGACCGTCCAGGTGCCCGTCGGTTCCTCGACGATCCCGCAGTTGGACTTGTGCGTGCGCCGCTCGCAGGCCAACTCCAGCCGGTTCTCGTTTTCACGCCATCTTTTGTCCGGGAGCACGCCCTTGAAGGATTCGGGAAGGTCGATCCCGGTCTCGTCCCCGACGCCCAGCTTGCGCGCCTCGTTCTGGATCAGGTCGCCGTGCGAGTTGGCGCGCTCGCCGACTTCGAAGAAATAGGTGTCGGAGGAGACCTTGAGCGCTTCCACCAGCCCTACGGGGCCGAAGTCTTCTTTCCCGGCGTTGCAGAATTCCTCGGCGCCGACGGTGATGCAGGAGCCCGCGCCGAGCCCTTCGCTCGGGCTGAGGATGCCGCCTTCCAGAGCCGCCATCGCCGTGATCGGCTTGAACGTGGAGCCGGTCGGGTACTGGCCGTTGACCGCACGGTCGGTCAGCGGCCCGCCGCTCGAGCCCGTTCCCACGAGCGCTTCGTATTCGCTCTTTGAGAGGTGTTTCGAGAACTTGTTGGGGTTGAAGCTCGGCGAGGAGCCGATCGCGAGGATTTCGCCGTTGAGCGGGTCCATCGCCAAGAACGCGCCGGCTACGGCCGGTTTGCCGCCTGCCTGGGCGTGTTCTTTGGCTTCCGAGAGCGCCTTTTCGGCCTCGCGCTGCAGCCCGAGCGAGATCGTCAGACGCAGGTTGTGGCCCGCCTTGGGCTGGGTCGGAGCGACGTTGACGGGGACGGGCAGCCCTTCGGCGTTGACCTCGATGCGGCGGACCCCCGGTTCTCCGCGCAGGTAGCGGTCGTAGTAGTACTCGAGGCCTTCCTGGCCCACGACGGTGCCCGGCGTGACGCCGCGGAAGGCCGGCGAGGAGACCTCTTCTGCGTTGAGCAGCCCGACGTGGCCGATCACCTGGGCGGCCATTTCACCGTACGGGTAGGAGCGGATCGAGACGGGCTGCTGGACGACGCCGGGAAATTCGTTCTGGCGCTCGGAGAGCGTCACGAGCGCGCGCGTGCCGGCGTCGGTCTTGACCGTCACGGGCGCGTAGGACACGGCTTTGCGTTCCTGCAGGACGATCGCCTGGATCTCCCGCGGGCTCATGTGCAGGACGGCGCCCAGGCGCCTGTACAGGGCGATCCGCTGCGGCCCGGCCGGCGGCAGCGCCGAGGGCACGATCTGCACGGCGTTGGTCGTTTCGTCCTTGACGATCGGGCTCCCTTCCCGGTCGAGGATCTGCCCGCGCGGGGCGGCGATCGGCAGCGTCCGCACGCCGTTGGCGGCAGCCTGCTGGACGTACTGTTCCCCGGAGAGGATCTGCAGGTACCAGAGGCGGAAGAAGATGACGCTGAAGAGGGCGATCGAGACGGCGCTGACGATCGCCACGCGCAGCGCCATCCCCTGCGGCGCGGGCACGTTGGGGCCGCGCGGGCGGACTGGCTCGATCGAGCTCATCGGGATTTCGTGAGCGGGCTCAGCCCGCCGGTCGTGTAGGCGCGGCGACGGCGTCGCCGGCGGGGGTCCTCGGGCAGGGCGCCCTCCAGGCTGCGGCGCACGAGCGCCCAGGTCGGGATCGCCACGATCGTGTCCACGACCGTCCCCAGCACGACCTGGCGCAGCAGGTCGAAGCTGACGGGCGCGTTGACGCCGAGCATGAACTCGACGACCGAGTAGCCGATCAGCGAGGCGCCCGCGGCGGCGGCCCCCACCAGCAGCGGCGTCAAGGCCGCCTGGGGGTCGCGCAGCTCGCGCAGCCGCCCTGCCCAGTAGCCGACGACGGTGAAGACGAGCGATGTCAGCCCGAGCGTCTGCAGCAGCATCAGGTCGACCATCATGCCGACGGCGAAGCCCGTGCAGGCGCCGATCGTGGACCCGCAGGAGAGGCCGACGAAGGCCACCAGCAGCGGCGTCAGGTCGGCGTTGACGCCGAACACGGGCAGCTCCGAGACGACGCCGACCTGGAAGAAGACGATCGCCAGGCCGAGCGCCGCAACGCGGAGGATCAGGGCCGTGGGCGGGCTGGAATTCACCCGCCGACCCCGGTCGAGGCGAGCTGTTCGCCCTGGGCGGAGGTGCCCGACTGCCGGCCCGGTGGCAGCGTGCTGATCAGGCGCGTCAGGTTGGCCGGCTGGCTGCCGGCGCCGGATGTCAGCACCTCGACCACGTCGAGGTTGTGCAGGTCCGCGAACGGCCGCACGTTGACCGACTCGTACGCGCTTTCTTCGTTGACGGAGGTGACCTGCCCGATCGGCAGGCCGGGCGGGTAGAGGGAGTCGTCAGCTCCCCCGACGCTGCCGGAGGTGACGACGTATTCGCCCTTGTTGACGGGGGTCCCTTCGGGCAGGTACTGCAGCAGCAGGTCGTTGGGTTCGCCCACCTTCGGCTGCACGATGCCCGTCGCCCGGCTCGTTCCGATACGCGCCGAGACGGCCATGGCGCTGTCTGTGATGAGGTCGACCTGGGCGCCGTCGGACTCGACCGCCACGACCTTGCCGACGAGGCCTTCGCTGTTGACGACGGGATCGTTGACCTTCACTCCCGCCGGGGCACCGGTGTTGATCGTCACCGTCGAGTACCAGAGGTTGGGCGTTTTCCCGATCACGGTCGCAGTGACGGGGTGGTAGTCGGAGACCCCCAGCTGGTTGAGATGGTCGAGCGCCACGAGCTGGCGGCTCAGGCGGGCTTCTTCTTCGGCCTTGACCAGGCGCGGGCGCAGCTTGTCGATTTCGCGGCGCAGCTGGTCGCGCTGGCCTTTGGCGCTGAAGGTGTCGCCGACCCAGCCGAACAGGTCGCGGACCGGCTTCAGGGCCTTGTTGGCGCCGTCCTGGATCGGCGAGACGACGGTCAGGAAGTCGCGCTGGAGTCCGTGCAGGCGTCCTCCAGAGGACTCGCCGAAATAGGCGGTCAACAGCAGCAGCGAGAGCACGACGAGAACCGCGAGGACGGCTCGTCGGCGCCGGACAGTCTTGTCGTACACGTGGGGACTGGCCTCCGGGAGCTTTCAGGCCACAGAGTAACCGGGGCTGGGCGAAGAGGTACCCACCCGCCCTGGGCCGCTCACCGGCGCCGGCGGTTGCGCGAGGTGCGGTTGGAGCGGTGGATCGCCTCGAACTCCTCCAGCGATCGTCCCGACCCGACGGCCACGCAGGTCAGCGGCGACTCGGCCAGATGGGCGGGCATCTGCGTCTCCTCGCGCAGGCGCTCGTCCAGGCCCTGCAGCAGGGAGCCGCCGCCGGCCAGCATGATGCCGCGGTCCATGATGTCCGAGGCCAGCTCCGGCGGCGTGCGGTCGAGCGTCTCCTTGACGGCGTCGATGATCTGGCTGAGGGGCTCCTCCAGCGCCTGGCGGATCTCCTCGCTGGTCAGCAC